>Ga0308398_1000449_pt1 | contig 25980 bp, 25 predicted proteins | sample Hotspr20SampleT9_FD_202360 | JGI IMG/M metagenome (GOLD analysis project Ga0308398, IMG submission 202360) | Hot spring phototrophic mat microbial communities from Mushroom Spring, Yellowstone National Park, Wyoming, United States - 20051001_T9 ...
GTCTTACGCAATAGCAAAGATTGAAGACAAGATTGCTAAACTCAAACAAGAAGTAAGAAATGAGAAAAACGAATGCAAGCGGAATAGGCTAAAAAGTGTTCTTTGGAAAACACGAAAAGAATTAGACTTGTTACTCGGATACTTACGGGAAAGCGGGGAGAGCGAGTCAGCTGCCCAACAAACCGTCAACCGCAAGATGGAACGGGTGCGGGGTCTTACCCATGTAAGGCAAAAAAGCTGGCGAGTTCTCTCCGTAGCCTTCGCCTTCTCCTGCCTTGAGAGCCCTAGAGACTTCTCTCCCTTGAAAAGGGTAATCCTCTTAAGGGATTGGGCAGGAGTGGCGAAACGGGCTAGTCCCTCCCTACCTGGTCAGGGGACGACTGTGCTAAATTTGTACAGTTTTGTATAGTTTGGGTGACCAGGACAACGCAAAATTAGCATTTTGGTAAATTTAGGAATGTGGCTCGTACAACTACACAAAGCGAACGACGACGCGCCAATAGAGGACGACGTGTACATCACTAACAGCTGTGAAGCAAACTACATAGTTCCTAACTCCTACTTAACCCACATACTAAATCTTTGCGATGCCTGGAACTACGATACAAGAAGTATATTAATACTCAACAAAAACTCAGAAAGAACTACCATAAGCCAGTTACAGAATGAGAGATTTATGGTTTATTATATTACATTAAATTACTTTAATTCATCTATATACCGTTATTTTATTTCCTTAGAGTATTTGGAAAATGAAGATTTTTTCATAGAATTTTATGTTAATACAGGTTTATTAATTAGATTTAATATCCCAGATGATATATTATATGACCAAAACACAGAATTAGCTCTCTTAAGACACATTAAAGGGAAAACTCTTAACATAAATGTATTAGGTAGTCAGACACCAAAGTATAGTGTTGAATTTGATAATCATTGTAAATATTATGTCTTAAGAAATAGTGTTAACATAATCATTCTTGCTATAAAGAATCCATTCTGTGTTCAATTTGTGTTACAGCGTAGAGTTCGTTACATTCAAATGATAATATGGATAAAGCCAGGGCTAATAGAAGATTTTAATGAATATGAACAAAGTACATCTGGTTATGATTCTAACAATGATCAACCTTTAAGAATAGATGACATAATAAGTCGGTATTTTGATTCTAATGCTAAGACTGGGGTATTGCACGATGGTATTCACGTAGATGACAACGATGAAAATTTTAGATATAGTTTGATTAGAGCTTTATTAGAAGTATTTAAAAATGACATAACTAGTTATTATTTTGAATTTGGCGGTGAGTTAGGTACTGTGGAACAATGGCCTTACGATTTTCAGGTTTCATTAGAACAAACATCATTATGCATTTACTTTCCGCTATTTAGACCTCAAATAGATAATAACGGCGTTACCAGGCCAAAACCTCAGTACGATCCAAATGATACGGGTAGTTATGTAGACAGCTTCAGAATGACCATATTTTTAAACAACGACGGTACAGTTAATAGTTCTTCGATTATGATGACCTACGGTAACAGTCTATCGAACCCGATTACTTGCCCTATCTGGGTTTCAGGTTACATTCCTTCATGGCGTTTTGATTCTTGTGATCTCACGCGTCCATTTAGATTTGCAGGTGTTACTGACTGCGACGGGATAGATGAATGGGGTGAGCACACGAGAGTATATAATTCTAACTACATATTCAGAATTATAAAATCTTCATCCTCTAACTTCTATAGTATCAAGGGCATAGGGTGCGGTGAATTGACAGAAAATGTATATAGCTTTAGCAACTTTAGTTCTTTCTATGTGTTGGACAGCGACATACAAATTAACACATTAGAGGAAATACACCGTATTGCTTTTTTTGGAAAGAGGCTACCCCATTGAAACAATTAGTAGCACATTAGCCAACTCTGACGCGAGGAATAGTAAAACCTGCTTTGTATTGTTTAGTGAAAGTCTTGTAGAGAATAAAGCAGATTTTGCGTCTATATATCAAACGGTAACTTCCGTTTTGCCAAATTCTGTGGTGTGCTATATAGGGAGTAGTGAAACAGTACCCGATAATCATAGGAACAAAGTCATTCATTCAAACGCCATCGTTACTGACCTCAATACAAACCAGCAAATTCCAATGGTGATCAAGTACGTCACGTATGCAAAAAGACTACATGAGCTTTTCAATGGGTAAAAGGATTGAAAGCAGCAGCCAAACACATTATAGGTAAACAGATGAGCAGCCGAACCATTTGAATGTTCCTGTCGGCATCGATAAACAATGTTCAAAGTCCGACAGCAGAAACCCTATAATTCTACTCAGAATTCCATATTTCCAGGCCACCTCATAATTGCCTTTTTCATAGTATTCCAATCCTAATAATCGTGCTTCTTCCTTAATTTCATCATAGACACGTAATAAAACCCGAACTCTCTTAGCTTTCTTTATTTTTACTTTGTAAAGTAATATAAATTCATCCGTAAATATATCATCCACTCCCAACATCAATGCATTTTCAAAAATGTAGTTCAAAAATACATTCTTTAATGCAGATATATCCCAGCAATTATAGGGCCATAAAAGTTTTATTAAGTCGGATTTGCTAATGTTATGTGGCAAGTACGGTTTTATGCTTTCATGCAATGCAGTGGATATTTGTCTCTGTATGTATGCTAATTTTGTATTACCGCAATGTTCACAATCATTACTAACTATTTCCAGCTGTGTTGCAATCATGTCATATATTGCGATCAATTCCTGTTCATTTCTAGCTTTTTTGATAATGGGTGAAGCCGCGATTAATATTTCCTTAGCTTCCTCTACAATTTCCCTATCGATCTTTATTCGTTTGTACAGGTTAGTTAGTATTGTCTCTTTTAGGAAGAGAAGATTTTTGTTAACAGAATGGGTTTTCATGGTATTGCGTGGCTTACATAGATCATCGAAACTGCAAAAAAGGGAATCACTTTTGCATAGTAGTCCCCAGACATAGATATGAGGTTAGCAACAGTTGCTAACTGCAGAACACTTTTCAGTCTATTTCGTTTATACTCATCTTTCTCATCTCTTACTTCCTGTTTGAGTTTAGCAATCTTGTCTTCATTTTTTGCTATTGTGTAAGACAAAAACTCTGCATCTTTCAAAAGCTCTTTGTAGTTCTTGTACAGGTATTCTTTGAACCCAAGTCCTCTGATAATCAAGTACATTTTAAAGAGTGATTGACCGAAAGTCGCAGAAAGCATCCATTACAAGTAAACAGATAAAACACTAAATCAATTCAATGTTCTTTTCCGCAGCGATAAGCAATGTTCAAAATCTGACAGTAAAAATCCTATAATCCTGCTCAAAACTCCGTACTTCCATGCTTCTAGGCGATTGCCCTCCTTATAATGTTCCAACCCTACTGCTCGCGCTTCTTTTTTAATTATCGCATAAGTGTGCATTAAGTCTCGAATTTTACTAGCTTTGTTTATTTCTGATTCGTACATTGATATAAATTCATCCGCAAATATATCCCCAGGTCCTAAAATCAGTGCATGTATAAAAATATACTCACGGAATATATCCTTCAGTGAAGTTACATTCCGACAGTTATGAGGCCATAAAAGTTTTACCAGGTCATTGTTGCTTATGTTATGTGGTAAGTATGGTTTTATACATTCATATAACTCATCGGCTATGTATCTTTTTATGTATCCTAGTTTTGCATTGCCCAAACTTTCGCATTCCTCACTAACTATTTCTAACATTTTTGTAATCATTTCATAAATTGCAATCAGCTCTTTTTCGTTTCTGGCCTTTTCAATAAAGGTTGAGGCTTCGAATAATATTTCATCAGCTACCTCTGCGATCTCACTGTCATCCTTTATTTTTTCGTACAGATTGCTTACTATTGCCTCTCTTAATGATAAGAGGTTTTTGTTAACAGAATGGCTGTTCATGGTATTGTACAGTTTATGCGTTTGTGGGATGGCACAAATCGAAAAGCGCTTTTAGTTATACCAATTAATTCCTCGCTTGCAGCAAATCTCTAAAATCATAAATCATAAAACGCAAAATATCGCTTAATATTTCGTATTTAATCGCCTGATGACGCTCTCCCGCTGCACTACATTTCAATGATTGCAGCCATGCGTCCAATCTTATCTGGTCATAAACCTTCATGATTTCACGAGGAGTTTTGGCTTCTTTTATCCTGTTCTCGTACCTTGAAATGAAATCATGAACAAATATATACCCAGACCCGAATATAAATACATTGTTAAAGATATACTCACTCAATGCATTTTTTACGGACTCTATATCCTTAACATCGTAAGGCCAGAGTGATTTTGCTAATTTGTTTTCGTCTATGTTATCTGGCAAGTAGATGTCTATGCAATCGTATAAAGCTAGTGATACTTTATCTAACGTATTTCCTGTTTCTGTTTCGTTAAACAATATATAGTTTTTGCTAAAGAAATACAAACGAGTAGAAATCATAGCATAGGCTCCTATTAATTCTTCTTCGTTTTTGGCTTTTTGGAGGATGAGTGATGCGGTGGTTAGTAGCTCTTTGGCTACTCTTGTAGCTTCGGGATCGTCCGATAGTTCCTCAAAAAGACGTTTCTCTATTTGTTCCCTGAGCGACAACAAATGCTTTTCATTTTCTTGCGTTACCATAGTTATTCACTTTTTATTCTATTGTGCGGAGGATTTCAGTTATCAGGAATGTATTTGATATCCTTACGCTGCTTAATGTTTAGTACCATTCCTCTTCGTCCTCAAAGAGCGGCCTTTCGCCGCGTTCTACCTCTGGCCACACATAAAGTTCCATGTAAAGCTCGTCGCTCGAAAGACGATTATAGCACTGTTCAAACAGAAGTAATTTCTCAGCTGCTTCTGTGGCTCTGGGTGTTCCTAAGGCGGCTGCTGCATCTTGGTAGGTTGTTCCTTCTTCTACCGCTTTACGATACACAGACTTGATTTCGTCAATCAGGTAATTAGGACTGTTTAGCAGTGCTAACTCGAGCACTATTCTTTTAGGTTTTCCAGTCGCCTTCATACGCTGTAAGGTTTTATTGTACGGCTTATTCTGCGACGGCGCAAGGCAAACATCAACGCGGACGGCTCAACTTTTGCAGTTGAGCCTCCTGCTTCGTCACGTGACGGCTTTCAGGTAGCGTGATGACGTTCAAGTATTTCTCTTGTATAATGCGGACTGCTCAACCTTTTTCAGTTGAGCTTCCTGCTTCGTCGCAGGGTGGCTTTTTAGGTAGCCCATGAGGGCTACGGTCATCCACCAGAGCCTGCTCCACAGGCGTAACTTCGGGCCGTCCTAGCCCTACAAAGTAGAGGTTTATAGAAGCGTTAATGTCTCTGTCGTGTGTTTCACCGCATGCAGGGCAGCACCACGTCCTGTCATGTAGTGCCAAGTCTTCGTTTTTGTAACCGCAGCGGTGGCAAAGCTTTGAGGATGGGAAGAAGCGGTCTACCTGAATGAAAGTCCTCCCATACCATTCCGCTTTGTACTTGAGATAGGTTACAAACTTTGACCACCCGCTGTCAGCAATAGATTTGGCAAATCTTGATTTCAAGAGGCCTTTCACGTTGATGTCCTCCACCACCACGACTTGGTTTTCGTCAATGATGGCTTTGGACAGCTTGTGCAAAAAATCATTGCGAGTGTTACTGATGTACGCGTGCTGCCTGGCAAGTCTCAATCTGGCCTTCTCGCTGTTCTTTGAGCCTTTTTGTTTTCGTGAGAGAGACTTTTGCAGTCTCTTGAGTCTTTCTTCTCCTTTGCGGAGATACTTCGGATGTTCAACTTTGTAACTTCCGAAGTCATTGGTAACGGTAGCAAAGTGTTCCAGTCCTACATCTATCCCGCAAGCTTTACTTTTAGGCTCCACAACTTTGTTTCTTCGATTCTCAGTTTCTACCAAAATGGATGCGTAATACTTGCCATCATTCGTTCTGCTTACAGTAACAGACTTGATTTTGCCATCAAATCTTCTGTGCAGTTCAATCTTTACTCCTTCTCTTATTTTTGGCAGATATAACAATCCTTTTTCAAAATCCACTCTTATTGAGTTGTGTGCATTGTTTGTAGTGTACGATTGTTTGTCTCTTTTCTTTTTGAATTTTGGCAGCTTGAATTGCTTACGGTTTCTGAAATGGTCTTTGAATGCTTTCTCAAGTTGTAGTTGTACATTGCAAAGAGCAAAGCTGTCCACTTCTTTGAGAAACGGGAATTCTTTTTTGTACTCGGCGGGTGTAACTCCTGGGATGCGTTCTTTCTTCTTGTAAGCGTGCAGCTTCTTGTCCAGCATTCTGTTCCAGACAAACCGACAGCATCCGAAAGTCTTAGCAAAGAACACTACCTGCGCATCAGTAGGGTAAATACGATACTTGTATGCTTTTAGCGTCGGTTTGTGTCGCATGCTAATTAAATATATTAAGTTCGTCGAAATACAATCAGTAAGCTCAACTGTAAAAGGTTGAGCAGTCCGCAATGTTCGCAATTTGCTTTTGATGATGCCTTTTCGTTAAAGTACGGAATTGCTCGGCATTGATGAAATAATAAATTAAGATCGTATTTTTAGTGTGTTTCTTAGTTTAGCTAACAAGACAACATTGAAGCCGAAAGTTGCTTTTTACCTAAAAGCACCTATTGTCACCGATTCGTTAGATATCACAAACACCAAATGTAACCCTTACAATAACATCTATCATATAATGAATGTTGCAGAAAAACATGGTCATAGAACCTATTTTTATAAGAAAACTAATACGCTAAACTATTATAGTACATCGCAAAATGAGGTATATGTTTTTGTGACAGATTATATTAACGATATTTATAAACCTATCGATCTTGATAAAGCAAGAATTAGTATCAGAAGTAAGCGTAACATAGTAATCGGATTAAATAAGAAGAATTGGTACTTAGTAGCCGAAGAAGCAGACTTGGGGAATGAAAAGAATTGTTTAGCTATTATTGACCTGAATGCTGACAGAATTTCATACAAGAAAAGCAGATTAAATAAAAACATAATATATCTCAGTTACTATTATCCAATATATGATGTTATAATACCTATATTGATAGTTACAAAGTACGGAGTAATAATAGAGCTGTACAACATCTTAAATGAACAAGTCCATAGTGTAAACCTCATAGGCTTAGAAAGCTTAATAGAGATAGTAGATATCACCATAAAGAGGGAAGGCAAGAATGTGGATATAACTGGTGAAGACATGGAAGCCATTCAATATGTAGAAGTGCAAGAACCTAGATACAGAATTTGTACGGGTCAGAGTGATATAATGTGTATTGACAGTTTTTATATATTTTTAAGTTTAGAGGTGAAGCCTTCTAAGACATATAAAATAGATTACAAAGAACAATCTTATCTTTTCGTTTTTAAAAATTTACAAATAAATGTTGGCGCAGATGGTCACAAAGTATACTGCAGCATTGACTGGGGTAAAGCTTATTTTGAGATAGTTAAAGCTCACTATGGTGAGACAGATGGCATGCTAGTTAGGGATCTGTGGAATTCTACAGTTTTAGCCGTTTTTTACGATAGACATAGAGATATCGTATCACCTTATACGGCTAGACATGAGTACCATCACGAAATTCCTAAGGATACAGGTCGCATTTATTTATCTACTTATATGTATGGTAATGACTGTTACAAAATTATAAACAACGAGCATGGGGTTAATATTGTAGCTCAGGATGAGGAGTTAGTGCTTGGTCTTGCGAAAACCAGCGCAATCTATCGTCATAAGAATTATTTATTTGTATTAATAACTGACCTTCTTGGTCAGATTGATTTAATTATTATAGACACAAGACGTAAGCTTATAAGTATAACAGAAGAGGATATAAAAATAAGCTTTACAGGAGACGGCGGCAAAACATTGCATAAAAATATGCTGAATTTTCTACTATGGTTTGTTTATTATCTTAAAAAACATAATAGCTTCATCTTTATATCAAACAACTATCAATACCTATTACTAGTAGAAGCTGATGAAATAGAAAAAGTGTTCAAAGATATAAGCATGGTTAAATGTAGAGAAAAGCCGTCAGCAGACGGACTAGTAAAAGTTTACAACATATTAGAATTGATCATAGAAGCTATAGAAAGATATATGGGAAAAATATACAAAAAAATCGGTTTTTATATGATAGAACATCATATAGACGCTAAATCAGACAAGCTATATCTATTAGTGAAATACATTGTGGGTAGAAAAAAATATATCTGTCTGTTGGAAACAGAAATTATAGATAGTCTACTGAATTTTAAGATATTATACATACAGAATGATAAAATAGCGTATAGCAAAATAGAAAAACTAGGTATAAAAAACAGCTATATCAATAACAAGTTTATGACTAAGCTTAGCATATCAGGTCATAACAATACATTTATAAAGGATTTAGATATGTTATATACAAACAATGGGACTTTTGTTAGTATCAGATACAATAGAAAGAGTCCACGCATTGATGAATTCGTTAAATCATATTACGGGCATGCAAATGGGTACATAACTTGTAGCTTAGCAAATCAGCATCATTACGGAGATTTAATAATATTTAAGTACGAATGTAAGCACAAAAACAGAATATATCGCAATCAATTCCAAACTATAGACGACTATAACGACTATAATCTTACCTTAGTTGATTTTGCAATAGTACGTAAAATTAGTGCAAATAACTCGGAGCCATGATGTACACTATATTACTTTTTCTTTAACTGCGTAATTTTATAATCTTACTCAAATATTGCATTTCACATTTCATAACATGTTATTCTTTTCCGTATTCATTAAGTGCTTTTACCATTTCCATACCCAACCACGCATCAAACTGTTTTGTCAGAAAAGTTTTGGCATCTTTACATATAAAGTACTCTACGGGTTTCTTATGTCTCTCGTATTTGCGAACTGCTTTTACAAATGTTTTTGCGTCAAAGCACGGGGAATTGACATTAATACACTTTATTCTTTCACAAACGCAGTTCAAAAACTCACTCATTTTATTTTGGGTTGTAATCTCTGAGCGCCATACAAAAGGATTTGCACTCGTGTAAACATCAGTCTTTATATGTACAAGATACTTGACTAAAAAATGATAACTATCATCCTTTATTCCAGCAAATTCGTATAAAAGTTCTCTTTTTTCATCGTTTTTCTTATACTCTAACGTAGATGTGTCAAAGAAGAATTTATACCCATCAATTTCTACATACATTGACTTGAAGAGGTAATCAGATTTTACGTAAATGAAATCTTTTGATTTCCATAGCAATTGTGTGTCTAGGCCAGGATTTTGTATAGTCTCGTTTGTAAATAGCTGCTTGGGTACCGTTAAGAAGCCGAGAGATGTACCATCAGGTGACAGAAAGTTTGAGAAAAATTCGTATAGTTTGTCTAGTAGTGCTATTTTGAGCTGTTCAGCTTTTGATGGGTCTGATGTTAGTTTTGTAACTTCTTCATCCAACATTTTTAGCAATGCCGGTACAACAACGTTTTTAGCGAATTCTACTTTTGCTCTGTGTGCTTTTGCCCATCCCGTGTTAGGATTAGCAAAGTACTCACTCGCATCTTTAGTTAGAAGCTGGATGAGTGGGTGTTCTGTAATGCTCATACTGCAACTTACGTGATCGAAACGCAATGTAAAGTGAACCTATCAACTGATACAGTTGATCATCCTGTTTCAATAGATGATAGCTTTTAAGTGGTCCTTATGTTATGGGTGGTTAGCAACAGTTGCTAATTTCTGTACAAATTTGTATATTTATAACATAGCTTCGCTATGAAGCTCCTAAGTGTAAAGGAGTGTAGAAGATTTTCGATAGTTTTGAGACGGAGATAGTTGTAGTCAATAAGTGTAAGAAGAATCTATGGACAAAGAGGTTCTAAAAATGCTGACAGAAAAGAAAAGTAACAGCGACTTCGTAACAGTAGAATGTTTATTAGCATTTGACAGAGATGAGGATAAAGGGCGGGTATTAGCCCTCATGCGTAAGTTTTCGTCGATGGTCAGATTTGCCTACAAAAGACTATTGGATGGAGCGGTAAGAAAAGAGCTGAAAAAACTACTATCTAGCAAGTATGGGATAAACATACGGTATTCGGATGATGCGATACTTCTGGCACAACAAGCTCTGGACTTTTGTGTAGAAAGAGGACAAAATCCCAAAAAGCTTGTTTTTGGTTCAAGAGAACTATTTGAACAGCTGAAGAAAAAACACCTAACAGGTAAGAGGAGGCAAGAACTAAGACAAAAATGGGAGGAAAGAAGATACGGCATTCTGCAATCAAGAGGGGACAAGTCAAAAGAAGGCAATCTAAACCTCAGACTTGTCAATCTGAACAATCAATGGCATCTGAGAATTAACTTAGGAAACGGTGAGTATGTGTGGACGAAAGTAATTCGGTCAGCGAAAAGAAAAACGGACAAGTGGATAGGCTTCATCAGTAGCTTAGAACATGCTGAGAAGACAAGCGACTGGTTCCCCTACACAGTACGACTCAAACTCAGAAACGGGAAAGTCTACGCGCAGCTCAGTAGAGAAGAAAAGTTCCCAGAAGTGACTATCACAAAAGACAACGGCGTCATAGGAATTGACATCAACGCTTACCCCTTTCATTTAGCACTAGTTCATACGGCGAAGGATGGTAACTTAGAGAAATATGAGCGGCTCAGCTTAGACCAACTATTAGATGGCAGTTCAGAACAAAGAAAGTACCTAAGCTGGCAAATTGCCCATCAGGTAGTAGAGATCGCCAAAAGAGAAAGGAAAGCGATTGTTGTGGAGAATTTGGAGAAGCTTCCAAAGGGTAAGAGGGGTGATGGATTGCCTAAGCTAAGACAGAAACTACACAAGTGGGCATACAAAGGATTGTTGCAAAAGATTGAGATTGTAGCTAGGCGAAGTGGCATTCAAGTCATCAAAGTCAATCCAGCTTATACATCAATCATTGGCAAGCTCAAATACGCACCGCTATATAACATAGATAAGGACACGGCGGGCGCTTACGTGATAGCCCGAAGAGGACTTGGGTTCAAAGAACGCCTGCCCAAAAACTACAAAGAACTTTTGAAAGATGCAGATTTTCTGTCTTACACAATAACTAAGATTGAAGATAAGATTGCTAAGCTCAAACAAGAAATACGAGAAGAGAAAAACGAACACAAGCGGAATAGGCTAAAAAGTGTTCTTTGGAAAACACGAAGAGAATTAGACACGTTACTCAGATACTTTCGGGAAAGCAGGGAGAGCGAGTCAGCTACCCAACAAACCGTCAACCGCAAGATGGAACGGGTGCGGGGTCTTGCCCATGTAAGGCAAAAAAGCTGGCAAGTTCTCTCCGTAGCCCTCGCCTTCTCCTGCCTTGAGAGTTTCAGAGACTTCTCTCCCTTGAAGAGGGTGATCCTCACAAGAGATTGGGTAGGAGCGGCGAAACGGGCTAGTCCCTCCCTACCTGGTCAAGGGACGACTGTGCTAAATAAGTACAGTTTTGTATAGTTTGGTTGACCAGGATATTTCATGGAACTAGGATCAAGTTTTAATGAGGAGTTCGTTGTAATACCACCGAGATATGTAGGTAATAAAAATGAAAAGTATGTAAAGATTGAGTACAAGATAGTGTATCTTAAAAGTATAAACGAGATAGCAAATATGTACAGCCAACATAATAAATATGGTATCATAGCTGATATTCAAGAATATACGAAAACTTTAGACATAAAAGAACTGCTAAAACAATTGGAAGAATACATTAAAAAAATAATGCGAGATAAAGGAATAAAATAAGAAATAACGCATTACGATTACTATTTTTCTGAAAAAACAGGGGATTTGTACATGTTTGTAATAATTAAAAATGCTTTAGATGAAAAAGCTCGTTTTATGATTGTTAATCGTAAAATATCGCAACCAATTTCTTATAGCAAGATAATACTCTTGTCAGATGTATACGAACTCGAGATATGTTCAGAAAAAGAACAAGAAAATCGGAGAAAATTGAAAAATAGCTATAAGTTACTAAGCGAAATAATAAATAGATATAAAGTTTTAAGCAAAAGTATAAATAGAGGGAGAAACAAGAAGAATGAAGATATAAGTTTTATTGACTTTTTAGATTACTCATTCCATAGAGCTATCAATAGAACCCCTAGCGCATGGTCTATATATGATGATGATTTGATTGTAAGATACCACATCTCTCTTTCAGATTTTTTTAAAGAGTTTAAAGATATCAGATATAATCGTCAATCTAAAATACAATACGATGGTCTAGCTAGATATAAAAGAACTATCTATGGCTCGGATACAAAAGTAGAACGCTACGAAAACGTCCTGATACACAGAATTGAAATTAACATGGAGAGTTATTATTATTTTAAATATAAATTCTTGATAATAATCTCAGAAATGGATGTTGTAAAGAATATCAAATTGCAAGTTTATTATTGATAGACTTCGCGACCGCAAAAGGTTGAGCAGTTAGAGATCTTGTTTGTATATTTAATAGGATGAAATGGTCAAATAAAAATATCTTTAACAGAATTGCTAAGTTTATCAAGGTGCCTCATTCGGATGCTATAAAAAAAGAACTATATTTTGAACCGCTTCAATCGTTTCTTAGCGGTCGTCAGATCGCATATAAATTACGAAGTAACAATGAAACAGTCGTATTTTACAAAAAAGCTAACCTAAACGCGTTCGGCAGAATTGAAAATATACCTCAGGATAAATCATCTGACACCATGAAACATTTTTTATTGCCAATAAGTCATAAGAACGATTTGGCAATGTACCGAAAGCAATACGCTTTACAGCATCCATCCACTGTCGATTTCCGCTTTGTGGGCATAGACCATGAATTATACGAAGTCGTATATAAAAAAATGTGGGGGCATGAAATCTCAATTCGGAAATTTACAAATGGCGGCACTATTTTAGATTTAGATTTTCCAGGTGACATAGGTGTTGGCATACCATTATATAATAGTTATATTCCTATCGCTTGCGTCAATGATACACATTTGAAAGTTCTTGTATATAATATTATAGATAAACAACTTTTAGAAATAGCCGATTATTCGTTAGATTTTTTAGAAGATGAAATATTTAAATACTTAGATACTATAACAAGACATAAAAGTGGATACGATGCAAGTGTATATAGAACACACGAAAGAGAAGCCATAAACAAACTTTTGATAAGACACAAAACAGCATATAGCGTAAAACGACCTATTAGCGGTGGGAAAAGCGATAAAGAGGCCGCATATGAAATATGCAACAATTTTGTAATATGTAAGTCTTTTTTATATGTAATGAACGAAGTTTTGCGTGGTACTGGGTCTAAATCCCTAAAACCCATTTTTGTTCTTACTTTTAGTATTGCCGAGGATACGATAGGGTGTGAGCTTTCTATTCCGAAGGGCGTGCCCATACAAGCTCTAGGTCTTAGTAAAACACCTAAGAAACATATTATAGATACTAAGCAGGTGAGAGTTAAAATCCCAAACTATGACTATAAAATTCCGGACATACTATATCACGATGAGAGCTATGCCATCGTGCCCAGCTTTTTTGATACGAACAAATACTTCATAGTAGCAAATGATGGCACAAAAAAATACGTGATAAATATCAAAGAATACGAGCAAGTATTTACTAAATATATCGAATACACTAAATATTACGACTTTAACATACATATTTCCGATGAATTTATATTTTTTATTTATAAGGATTCAGAATCAGAAAGTACATTGTATAAAATACTCATATATAATACTGTAAAAAACTATTGGGTGCAATATACAGAATACGCTGATAACATATGCGCATTCCGTTACATAAAAAAATGCAAGAATCTTGTTTTAATTGAAGGTATGCTATCATCTCATATGAAATTTGATGTAAAACAATTTATTATAATAGATTTAGCAGAAGTCGACAAAGATACGACAATAAATAAGAACAGTTTCATACGCGACTACAGTTATCATATAGACTACATTTCAAAAAGCGAAGTGGTAAATTACCTAAGAGATAAGCATAAGAAAGAATGTGTAAATATATATGTAAATGACATAAAATGTGATTTTACAATCGACGAAAAAAGGGGCGTGATTTATGTGATTTGTACAATTGATATAAAGACAATAGATGGTGCTTGTATGATAAAATTTATAGCATTAGAGTTTAACCTATGCGATGGATACAAATTTAGGGATCTTGATATAGGATCTCGTGTAGTAATGACCGATTATATGTTAAGGGAGGGCACTCCAATTTTTATTTCTCGTAAGTCTCTTAAACATAGGGGTATGCCTAAATACCTATCGCCGTATGTATCAAAAGATTTCCATGACTTCATCCGTAACAAGTCTTTTAGTAGTGACATGGTCTTTAGTCCATTTAGTTCAGAAAAAGGGATTTGGGTGCGAGATAAATATTTCAACCGGGCTAGTGTCGCATTAATAGACTTTGCGTCATTGAAGAATGTAGTACATGTGTTTCTGGACAATGATGTAGTAGCAGCGCAAGCAGATGATGAAAAACTAACCTCTTGTGTGTTTATAATTGGCAATTTGTCGATTGTTAAACAGCTTCAAGACGCTAAAATGTACAAAATTAAATTACCTTACTAGTTGGCCTTTCGCATTATCGCGTGATAGCTTGGTAGGCAGCATTGATGGAATACATTCATATACCGGAGTGTGCTTCTCAGAAGTGGCTTTGGAGTGGCATAACCATAATAGTTATTTTACGCTTATATAAAATATTGCCGAAACTGACAAAAATTTCTGCTCTGTTTTAGTATATTTATTTATGGAGATAAAAGCTAGAATTCTACCTATTGACCAGAAAGCAACTGATGGTAGTATATTCTCTCGAAAGGTTTTAGTGGATTATTTGGAATCAGAAACGTATAAGTATCGTATGGCTACTAGAACTTGTCTTGGTAGTATAACTCATGGTAATAGAGACCAGAAAACAAACAAATATAGTTTAGTCCCCGCCGTTGATCAAATGCTCTTAAATATGATGATTACGCATTATGTATCTAAGATGTATATAGAGGGGGACTGGCTATGTGGTACGCTTGTGCTATTACCTATTGAACCCTTCGAGGGTACACAGATTGGTAATTGGATTAAGATGATACGTGGGTTAGTCATGTCAGGTATTGAACTACCAGTTTCAGCTGTTGTGGTCGGCGAATGGCAAAAAGATGTTTGTACTAAGATATACGACATCCCTGGCGTTGATTTTACACTGGACCCAGGCTTTAGAAAAGCAGGACTAATACTTAGAACAAATAAATCATTTAGTAGAAATCGATAATGTTCAGAAAAAACAATGTCAGACGTAACCGTTCAATACCATATTATATAAAACTCAGAGGCGATGACTTTAGAATAGTACAACCAGAAAACGGGCATATCCAGATCCTAATAACAAGAACCCTAAATAATAGTAACTACCCAGATGATCTACTTGAAGCAGGTATCATTTACGAACCGATATACGATAACATAGATATAGAACATAACGATACAGTTTTTTGGAACGTAAGGCGGGTAGATATCATGAATACCTGCGAGGCAAGCAGTAGTACTATAGCTAATGTAACACCACCCGATGGTGGTGGTGGTGACGATGATGACAGCGGCAGCGGCGGTGGCGGTAGTGGAGGCGGTGGCGGTAGTGGAGGCGGTGGCGGCACAGGGAATTATACAATGTGTTATGGCGATGACAGTGGTGGTGGCGGTGGAGGCCCTGGTGGTGGCGGTGGAGGCCCTGGTGGTTGATGCCCTGAAGGCGAGTAAAGCTAAATGTGAGTATATTTCCATATGACTAATATTCCTAATAGAGCGATAGCTGAACATTTATCTAAGATGAGTTACTGTGTCAGCCTTAGTCCTGTGGCTAATGTTCAATTTACAAACAGAGCCTCATACGCTAACTATCCATTTGTTAATAATCAGAAGCCACCAGGGGCTATACTGAACTTTTTGTTACTATTCAGACGTTTGAACAATACAGGCGGTGATTGTTGTCATGCGGGGTTTGAAGAAGGTGACTTAACAATTAATAACAAAGTCAGATATATAATTAGCAACGTAAGGGATAGCAATAAAAGACCAAGTTACGATTTTAAATACGATTTAATACCATATAGTATAATATATAACATGGCACAAAGTAATGTTTCAAACGGTACTTACATATTTATTCCTGAATCTTATGTTTGGTATTTGAGTACTGAGCATCCTAATCGTACTGGGATGATAGTGAAGTTACAAGCGCGTACATATAATAGCAAGCCTTTACGAGATTCTGTGGCGGATAGCGAGGTACCTAATCATATGCTAGTTTTAGCCTGCCTAGCACTTCAATCTGGGTATCCAGATGATTCCATTACAACAGAGGCAGGTACTATCCCACTAGTAAACTTAGCTTACATGCCTTTATTATGTAGTAGCGACGAAGGACTTATCAAAAATATTATGTATAGTCATGGCTTCACATTGGAGTTTAGTCTGCCTATCGAGTTTGAGGTTAGGGATGCGGAAAGAGTTAGTGGAATCAGTTATGATAATATCAACTTAGCTAATGCTTACTTTACATCCAGTTCTGGGCTAACTTTGAATTACATTGTACAACCGTATGCTACCATCAGGTTTTGGCGGGGCTAATAGGGCATGCCGAGCTTTGGTCAGCTCTTCTTACCTTGCGCCCAGACTGAGTGTATAAGCCTATGAGCGGCATGGACGATGTTAAGGCCGACCTGTTACGGCAGGCATTCTCGAAAATCCCCGTCAAGGCTGTTAACTACTATCAAAACAAGCCATTGTACTTGACGGTAACTACACAAGATAATGTTTTCTACATTAAACTACCCTATGTACATAATTCTAATACACAAGATTTTATGACTATAAAGGATGCACTTAAGAAGTATGGGTTTAAGTATAGTCCGATGCCTGACAATGCTTGGCGTGGAGATAAACGGCAATTTTCACTTTTCGCTTCACAGTATTTTGAATATCTCAGTGTAGAAGCTCGCATTCTGGCTTACAAGTTCGGTGCTAAAAACAGATACATAGATATTGTAAATGAAAAGTTGCAGTCATTGGATACGGCTACTGGTAGCAGTGTAGAGATATTAGTTCCTGATAACATTGCTAAGTCTGTCAATAAAGACTTAGAGATGCTCAGGGGTCTAATACCTAGTCTGCGAGATTATCAGATAGATGGGATACGAAACATGCTATTGAATTATGGTAGTGGTAAGAAGGGGTTTTTGCTATGCGACGAGCAGGGATTAGGTAAGACCGTTCAGACCATCGCATTTTTATTAGCAACATATCGTAAGGGCATGACCGTTATCATTATGGCTCCTGATGTGATGTTGCAAGAATGGTATGATAGAATTGTTGAATTTGATACACAACGGTTTTTACTTCCGCGTGTAACACTGAAGAATCCCACACCTCAAAGAATAAATATTGTTAACTATGCTACACTCACAGCTAAGAACAAACTACATTCACTTCTGTCACTTGAACCAGAAATCATTGTATTTGACGAGATACAAAATTTGAAAAGTCTTAAATCTAAGCGTGTTAAGAATGTTCTACCTTTGACTAGTAAGGCCAGGTTCATACTTGGTCTTACTGGAACACTTGTGAAGAATAGACCAGTAGAAGCGTATAACATACTTCGTTTGCTTGACATGTTGCCTAATGGTATAACCGATGTGGTAAAGTTCATTAGGAATTTTGAGGGGGAGACGGCGGCATATTATTACAGGACGAGCAATCATGCTCGTTATTATCGTACTATAGAGGCCGAGAAAGCTGCTAATCTTGTAACTTATCTTAAAAGTACGCAGCAATATATCAGAAGATTAAAAAAGGATGTACTTGCCGAACTACCAGCTAAAAGTCGTATCTTTGTCAACATAGATATCACTAATCCATCTGATACGCACCTTATGGAGGCTATCAGTGAAGAGGCCAGGATTAGAAGCATGTTAGAGGCTAATCTTAAACTTCCGAAAGATATAGCCATGCGTATATCTACTTACCGTCGTCTTATAGGAATAGAAAAAGCTCGCTGGGTTGTCAGTTACGTGCAAAATAAGTTAGAAGGTAAGAATAAGTTTATTATATACGCACATCATAACGAAGTTATAGACTACCTTAAAAATAAATTGTCCGAAATGTGGTCTGAATATGAGATTTATGTTGTTGACGGTCGTGTTTCTAAGAACGAACGAGCTAGGGCTGTAGCAGCTTTCCAGTCCCAAGAGGTTGAGAAAGCTATTATCATCGCTTCCTTAGCTGTAGCTTCGGAGGGGCTGACTCTCACTGCCACAGACGAAATCGTCTTTGCTGAAACAGACTGGGTGCCAGCTACTATGCTACAAGCCGAAGACAGAATCCACCGAATTTCCCAGCAATCCGATAAGTGCGTCTATCACTACATCATCGCCATCGGAACACTAGACCAGTATATCTACAACGTTCTCCGACAAAAAGAACGATACCTAAAATATATAAATACACAATAATATGATTTCTCAACTCGCAATCAAAGTCATAAAAAAGAAAAACATAAATCTATTAAAGCCCATAAAAACTAAGTTATTATCAGAAGAAAAATTAAAGAATCTTTTGGATATACATAAAAACTTTAGCTATTACGATCTGGTTAATATATATGCTATTATAAACAACTACTGGCCAAGTGGGGTATCGGAGCAAATACTAAAAAAGTATTTAGATATATCTTTGGTAGAGATAAATAATAACAATATCAAGCTCACACCTTTTGCACTTAAACTAAGTATAGAATATCTTATTCTATATGGCATACTAAAGACCTGTATAGACACGACCTTAACTACCTACATAGAGCAGCAGATAAATAAATATCACGAGGTACATAAGAAATCCCAACCCGCAATAGCAGACACTTCTGGTCAATACGAACAACTTATAAGGGCAGGTTCTGAAAAGCCTGTAGAATTGAACAAGAAGGCCATGATGCAATTCCTCAGTTCTATGGGGATAAATTACGATAAAGAATACAACGACAACTTCTACTTAGACTTAGTGACTAATATTATTCATTCATTACATATGCCATATCGTCCTCTAGCTGGTCGCATGCGATTGGGTAGTAATAATTTCGTGGAAGCATTATATGGATATAATCGTTTGCGTTTTTGGATAAATGTTAGAGCGATAAGCCCGAATGTATTTACACACCTATTTATTAATGGCATGTTAGATAAAAAAGAAATAGATGGTGTAGAATTTTATCGCTTAAATGCTGCAGGTCAAGCATTTGTAACATATAAGTATTCACTCAACATTCATAATATAGTGTATGGTCGCCAACAAGTTGTAACTCCTGTATTCTTCGTTTATGACCATGTGATGTTTTGATAAAAATTAGTATATTTATGATATGCCAGGTTATCTGTTTTACTATCATAGGCAAACTCCGAGCATTCAATTACCTAATCTGCATGAAGTATTACGTGATTCTAAACCTATAAATACTATTACTTACGAGCGAGTTACAGACTTTGGTATCGTACCATTCTTATTTGTAGAAGGTATCCTATCAAATCCTTACTATGATATTACAAATAAAATTAGACAACATCTAAAAGCACAAAACATAGAACCCGAAAAGATAAAAGTAGTTCAATATCAGAAAGATGAACTACATCAATATAGCCAATCTCGTATTCCATGGCACTATATAGGTACTAAAATAACTAAACAGAAAATACGCATAGAAGACATAAACAAGAAATTAGAAAGAATAACAATAGATAAATCCGAGGTTGTATTCTTAGAAAGCACAAAAATCGGTAAACAACTACTTGGGCTTTTGGCAGAACGTGATGTAGACGCAGTAGAAATGCTGAAATTTTTCTTAGACAGAGCAGCTCAAAAACTCAAGATAGAAGTCCCTATCAAAGACTATGAACTGCTTTACGATATGTTATACGACGTGTATGAATACTATATATGGTATGGGGTAAGGGGCGAAATAGATAACTTCCACACGCTTATAGAGAACTTCTACCGCTACTACCTACTCAATGTCCTTCCTAAAGCAGTCGGGCTCTACTGGTTAGACAGCTACTACGATCCAAGTGCACTAGTTACACAAATAAAACTATGATTACGTTACCGATAGAAGAACTATTCGTAAAATTCGTAGACTCAGATAAATTTATAATACTATACCGACTGAAGGATTTGGGACATTTACTTAAATCAAAACAAAGTATAACAACGCAATTTGCGAAGTCACTAGATACGGATATATATAATTTTCTGGTCGAGTACTTCAACTTAGAATATGCTGACAATATCACAGCGGAACAATTATCTAGAAAATTATATGGATACAAAACAGGATTGTACTACATATTCATGACTCTTTTTGTTAACTATTACTATCGTAAATATTATGTTATACCGCACGCATCCACACTTCTAAAATATAATGTTGGTTTAGAGGAGTCACTCCTATTCTGGCCTAATATAAGTAGCGCAATAGTAGATATAAGGAAGAGTATAGTAAATGCAATGGAAATCAATCAACTTATTAGTAGTGTCAGAAAAGTTAACCCCTACATCATAAAAGAAGTAGATGAGTTTATGGATGTTAAAAAGTTGATAGGTATGGGTAGCCAAGATGCTCTCAATAAAATAGCAAAGTACGATAAAGCACTAGCCATAGCTTTTATAGTACAATCGCTATCTTATAAAATACTACTAGATATGGGCAAAAAAGTGGAAACATTGATAGGCTTAGATGTATACAAAAACTTAGAATAAAAGCTAAGTGTTAAAAAATTGTATTTCTCTTTGTAGTATTTGTTTGTATATGTTATTGATATTTTTTATTTTGTCATTTAAATATCCTTCTATCACGTCACTTCTTGGTTGTACTTTCTTAACTATTTTTTCCATACAATATGTCCATAGCATCTGTATCGGATTATCGTACTCCCTTACTGCTTTACTGTTTACCATAATATAATCTAGTCCTTCTTGCATTATAATTCTCAGGTACCGAGCACCTATTTCGTTAATAAACTTTCTAACAATCTTCTTATAGGTATCGTTTTTTATCTTATCTTCTATATTCCCATTTTCACTGAATATGCTCTTTAAATTATTTATAGCCTCATTGGTTTCTTTTTTATTATGAGTTTTATCCGCTTTCGTTGTAGCTAAGTATAGTAAAAGTAAGTAGAAAGCAGTTGGGTAATATAACACATGATACCAAGACCTTTTGTACTCTGGCTGAGTCTGAGCGTCAAGCAGCAATTTAAACGCTTTACAAGCGCATTCAGGTTTTAGTGTATAACCACTATCGTAATAGTCGCCGCGACCAGCTATGCCTACAAAACCACCGTATAGAGCATGACGCCACAAATGGAAAGAATAGATAGAGCATTTATAGTTTTCTAAGTTTCCTATCCGATCATTATAATAACCTGTTATATTATCTAGTGTCACATTATTTGTTTCTGGTGGGTTAACTACTGGATAGTAGGCAATAGATATAACGAGATAATCGCCTATGTTCAGTTTAAAAACGCTTTTGTATATACGTTTGTCATATAGGTAGTACGATGCTATGCCAAAGCGAGTACCAGAATGAAGTTTATCCGAATAGTCTTGTCTGTTTGGTTCCATATTTTTTATAAGTTGGTACTGGTGTGGGGCATTCCCAGCATCGGCAAAAAGATGCTGATCACCCGCTTCATTACGTAGAATCGCAGCTACCGAAAAAAGCAGAGGTGGCTTTGAGAAAACATAATCTATTACTTGTTTTACAGCTTCTTCGTTGTTCAGTAAATTAGTGATTGGGTTTGGTTCGGGTGCTTGCGATGCAATGCTACTACCCCGCATCAACTCTAATTTGACGGCATTTCTACGGTTACAATAATATGACTCTCTTGATGGGTCAGGCCTTAATCCTTCTTTGGTCTGTATGCCCCAATCAGCTTTATTCATATCCGTTACAAGAAAGAAACTAGCTTTAGGTGCCAGAAATAGATTGCTAACATCGGTGATTATCGGAGGGTTATTAATATCACCCTCGCGTTTCAAATAAAGTTGTAGATTCCTACTCCATAGCAGGTCAGCTCCTACAAAGACGCCAGGTTGTTTAGAATCAGGTGACGCATAAACATTATACGTAGTTACTGCGAGTTCGCGATTATGGTAAGTGCCATTGCTTATAACTACCTTCTCTAACCAGTAATGGGTCGGCGACATAAACGCTAAAATTTAGATGGTTTTATTGCCATACTCGTAGTTATTATTGGACGGTTTATGTTCAGTTGCTGGTATAGCTTATTTTTATAGTTTTGTATTTCCTGTGCGATTACAGCATTTACAGCTTTTCCTTTAGCGACTAAGTCTCGCAAAACATAATGAACAGAAGCCACGGCATCGGCTATGTCTTTGGAGGAATTGGGAGAATGGTCTATCTTTGGTTTGAAACTAGCTCCTACGACTTTATAACGCAAATTAGCAAGCTCGTCTATCAAAAGTTGATTCTGGGTTATATTTATCGTCCTGTCTATAATCGCTTTTTTTAAACTAAAATATATACTTGGGTTTTGGTCAACAGATACTGTTTGAGTTTTAATTCTAGTCTTTATGGCGATATCTTGAAGGAGTTTATAGGATTGATATGTATCGGCAGTTACGATAGATATTTGCCTTTGTTGGGCTATTTGTATTATCAGGCCCTCTATAAGGTGCATAGGTATGTCGTCTCCTTCGTTGTGAAGCCCAAAAGCTACGGGGATATATATAGTGTTCTCGTCGTACCAGTAACCCATAGCGATACCTGTATTATCCCCACGTATAGATGTGTCTATATGAATAGCTATTGCTCTATCAACAGGCAATGTTGAGAGTATAGGTTCAAGCATAGTATCCATATGCATGATGCTTATCAAATCGTTAGTGACCTTCGGAAGATTCATAACAGGGCTAACCATCTCGCGTGTGAAAAGCGAATTGGGAGGCCTTACGCTAACCCCAGCCAACGATATTAGCGCCTCGTAAATATTGGCGTTAAACTCTTTCTCAAACTCTTTGGGTACCTCTATGATACGTTCGGGTTCATACTTGCTTAACTCCTCAGGCGTAACATACTCCTTATCACCTATTATTTTAGGCTCACCTAAAATACCACCCGTATAGACCCAAATAGCACCTTTCTTAAAGAACAGCCCTGTATGTGCCTTAGCCTCCCACTGCGACATTCTAACAGTATAAAAATCCTCAGCTCTATGACCCAAAAAATCTACAACACTACCCTCATAAGATGCAGAAGTATCTATAATTATATTACCTAAATAGTCTTTGGCAGATAGAAAACGCGATTTAAACCGATTATATGCCTGCTCTAACTTAAACCTAATTACACCCTCGTTTACAAAGTTAGCTTCTGAGAAAACATAAAAAATTACATCGCCACCTATGGAAGAGTTACTCTTTGCCCCATCAGCTTGAAAATCTATAGGAATAGGCTTCAAATCTTGTTCTAATCGTAGTTCTCTAATCTCTTGGAATAAATCGTGATTCTCAAATACATCCTTAACATACTCCAAAAACTCGATGCGAGATTTTTCTATCTTAACATGAAAGAAAACAAACTGAATAGGCTTAGTTATAAATAAATTGAATGCTTTAAAATCTTTTAGGCATAGTATCTTATATGCGGTATATAACGCTGCGATTTTTGAGACAGTAGATTTGCCAGTCCCGATAGCACCAGTTAGTAGGATATAATTGTGAGCGGTATGTATAGGATCGGGGAAAAGCTGACGCAAGTGTTTCATCCATGTCGGATAGATAGACCCTTCTAGACCTAGACGCGTTACAAACTCATCAATAGTGAGTGGCATGTTAAAGAAACCAGCCCGCTTAGCCTGATCGACTAAGACCTGGTCAAAATGCATATCCACTTTGCTCTAACATCTCAACAAATGCCTTAATATGTGGCAAAACATCTTTTCTAATAAATATAGTGCTGCCAGCTCGGTAATGTGGAACGCTGTATGCTCTAATAACTGTATCTATCTTGTAGGTTGGAATACCTAAGATACCTGACGCTTCGTAATTAGTGATATATCTTTTATTGTTTTGTATCGTCTCCATATTAGAAAGTAAATGCTGGGACTACGTTCAAAAGAGTCTTATCGTGGTGTTCATAGCTGAAGTTTAACGTCACAGTTTCACGCACACCAGAGGGTTCAGTGGGAGTTTCGTAACTATAGTCATAACTCGTAAATTGTAGAGTGTAAAAGTCAATTCTCTTAACGGGTTTGCGACTAGAGTTGAGGAAGAATACTTGGAAAACAGGTATTAGCACATCTTCCTTTCTGAGCTGGAACTTGTATCTGTTAGCCCCACCAGCACTCATAAAAGATAACGCCATAGCATAAATCGTTTGGTCTTCAAAGTCAATCATTTCCCAGTTGACAGTCCCATCACTTTCGTACCCACCATGCTGCTTGATATGTATGCCCCGAATATTAACATCAGCATTACCGACTAAATCTTTCTTTATATCAAGAGAAAGTGTTTTCATCCTGTGTTTTATTACATCTAAACCAGGCCAATATACTGCTCTTGGCTTCACAGGGATATCAATATCCCACATGTGCTGCCATAAGAACTCTTTGCCACCGCCGGAAAGCTTAGGGTACTCAACAAAACCCAAATAACCCTGTGTAACCCCAAGCTGCGCAAAATCAACAAAGTTGGCCATGAATAAATATACCAACTACTGCTATATTTTATCATACGGACATGTTTCGACAAATTCACAATTATGAAGGAGATTATAGACCTGTATAATCTTTGTGTTAATCTATTTGACTATGCGGACTGCTCAACCTTTTGCAGTTGAGCTTCCTGCTTCGTCGCAGGATGGCTTTTTAGGTAGCCCGTTGAGGCTACGGTCATCCACCAGAGCCTGCTCCGCAGGCTTGACTTCGGGTCGTCCTAACCCTATAGGCTTGGTTTTCGCCTAAACAAAATACTATCGAAATATGCCAAATTACATTAGATTAGCGTATTAATTATCCATTTCGATAAGCTCACGACTATGAAAAAAATTATAGAGCTGTACAATCTATGTACCAATTTGTTTGATTGTTTGGATCAGGGTAAGGGACGATATTATATGATGTCTTTTGCCGGCCACATCGACGATGTCGTGCGCCTATACTACAATTGGTCGGCAAAAAACGTTGCTCAACTATGGGTCAAAAGTGCCCTAAATACCTATAATAACGATACACTTAAAAAATTCGGCATTCTATTAAACGAGGTCAGCAACAGTTGCTAACTTCTGTCTACAAATGTATATTTATAGCACAAACTCCTAAATATGGTGAGGAAGAGAGAGGTGCGTAGCGGCTGTAAATTTTTCTCTGGTTTAGTATATTTACGTACAGCGGGGAAAGTGAGTCAGCTACCCAACAAACCGCTAACCGCAAGATGGAACGGGTGAGGGGTTCCACTCAGGTGGAACAAAAAAGCTGGCAAGTTCTCTCCGTAGCCCTCGCCTTCTCCTGCCTCGAGAGTCTTAGAGACTTCTCTCCCTTGAAGAGGGTGCTCCTTTTAAGGGATTGGGTAGGAGTGGCGAAACGAAACGGGCTAGCCCCTCCCTACCTGGTCAGGGGACAAACGCACTAAACATGTACAGTTTTGTACAGTTTTGTACAGTTTGGGTGACTAGGCCATAAACGGAGACTGTAGTAAAAGCGACCCGATTCTACAAAACATACTATTCCAAATCAATAAAACATGCAATCAGTCTGATTGACTATGGACTAAACTATCTATTACCAGTTTAACAAGCCT
>Ga0308398_1000462_pt1 | contig 25465 bp, 27 predicted proteins | sample Hotspr20SampleT9_FD_202360 | JGI IMG/M metagenome (GOLD analysis project Ga0308398, IMG submission 202360) | Hot spring phototrophic mat microbial communities from Mushroom Spring, Yellowstone National Park, Wyoming, United States - 20051001_T9 ...
ATAAAAGATAAAGAAATTGATGTGCTGTTTTTAGACATTAAACTTCCGGACGGCACAGGTCTAGAAGTCGCAAAGGAAGTTATAGAAACCGTGGAAGACTCACCATACATAATCTTCACAACCGCTTACGGAGAGTTTGCGTTGGAAGCCTTCAGGGTAAATGCAATAGACTACCTTTTAAAGCCCTTCACAAAAGAAGACGTAGAAAAGGCACTAAGCAAAATAAAAAACACAAAAAGCAAAATCTCAAACCTCGCAAAGATAGCAACCATTACCACCGGCACAGACATACTCATACCCGTAAAGCATCTCAGTAGAGTATTTCTTTTGAAGCCTGATGATATTTACTACATAAAAGCTGAACTCTCTGAGACGGTCATAAAGACAAAGGATAGAGAGTATTTCTCCAACAGAAAGCTTTATGAGTTTGAGGAGCTTTTAAAAAATAAAGGATTTTTCAGAGTTCATAGAAGCTATTTAGTAAACCTCGCAAAAATAAAAGAGATGAGGTCGGTAGAACAGAGCAAATTTTTAATCACCTTCCAAGATATTTCAGACACCATAAAAACAAGCAGGGACGGTGCAAAATATTTAAGGGATTACCTGAACATTTGAAGGACAGAAATGGTTCAATACAAACCCAGAATTGTCATAAGCAGATGTCTAAACATAGAACCCGTTAGATACAACGGCGGAATTATTAACGATGAATTCAGCAAAAAACTCCTTGACTATGTTGAATACATAACAGTTTGCCCGGAAGTGGATATAGGAATGCCTGTTCCAAGACCCACTGTTTTGCTTTACAAAAAAGGCGATCAAATAAGAATGATAGAGCCCAATAGTATGAAAGATTACACGGACGAAATGCTAAATTTTTCCGAAACTTTTCTAAAGTCACTTGGAGAAGTTGACGGCTTTTTACTAAAGGCAAAATCTCCAAGCTGTGGAGTAAAAGACACTAAACTTTATCAGGAGAACCTGAAAGGTCTGATAAACGGAAGAAGTAGCGGTCTGTTTGCCCAAAAAGCAATGGAATACTATCCGTATTTGCCTATTGAAGATGAAGGAAGATTAAACGATTATTGGATAAGAAGGGACTTTTTGACAAAGATCTTTTCACACGCAAGGCTTAGACATCTGAAAAACAACTACAAAGATATTAACGATTTACTAAAATTCCATCAAGAGCACAAATATTTACTCATGCTATATGACCCACACACCCTAAAACAGATGGGAAACCTTCTTGCCAACTGGAAGAAGCATGGATTGGATGAAACTATGAAACGCTATGCAAACCTATTCCACAGAGCCTTATCCAAAAGATCAAACTCAAACAAGCATTCCAACGTCCTTCAGCACATCTACGGACACCTCTCGGAAAAAATTTCCGACTCAGAAAAAAGACATTTACTTAAGATGCTTGATAAACTGAGAAAGGGCAAACTTCAACTTGAAACCCTTCTTGAATACATAAAAGGCTTTATATACAGGTTTAACGATAAGTATTTACAATCCCAGACTTACCTTAGTCCTTTCCCGGAGGAGTTGATTTAGACCTAATCCCTAAATTTCAAAATCTAACCGCATACTGAAATAACCAGTCTTCAAACTTTCAATGAGGGTTTGTATCATTAAAAATAGCAACCTGTAAATATCTTTTCTAAGCAAGGGAGATCCCATGTTTGATTATGTGATCGTTGGTGGCGGAATTGGTGGAGTAGTTTCTTACACTATATTAAAAAAGATAGGTAGAAACGTTGCTTTGCTTGAAAAAGAACCATACTTGGGCGGTTGTAGCGCAACTTTTAGAAGAAAAAACCACTTATACAATGCGGGAGCTTCCACGTTGGTTGGTCTTGAAGAGCATATGCCACTGGGCAAGGTCTTTAAATTCTTAAACCTTCCAAAGCCAAAGGTGAAAAAACTTGAAGTTCCAATGGTTGTTTATGTTGGAGATAAAGCAATCAAAAGATACTCAGATAGAGAAAAAGCAATTTACGAGCTTGAGAAAAATTTTAAATACAAAAACCTAAAATCCCTTTGGCAAAAGGTGTATTCTATATCTGATGCCAACTGGCGGAACATCTACAATGTGATACCCGTAAACTACAAAAACCCAAAACTATTTTTAAAAAAGTTCTTTGAGAATTGTAGATACATAATACAAACCTTACCCTATCACTTCAAGACTTCCTACGAGTTTTTCAAAGATCACTTGGGAAATTTTGATGAAGATTTCAAGCACTTTTTAGACAATCAGATTCTGATAACATCGCAAGGATACAGTGAAGAGGTTCCTATCTCTGTTGGTGCTATGGGTTTAACATACCCAAACCTTGATAATTACTACGTTTATGGTGGAATGGGAAAGGTCTTTGACTTTTTAGCCCACGACTACAAGAATGTTTTTTTAAGGCATAGGGTAATAAAAATTAGAAAAGTAAAAGATGTTTTTCAGGTTATAACAGACAAGGGAGTTTTTGAGGCTAAGAACGTGATCCTAAATAAAACCATTTGGGATTACTGCGATTTGCTTGAGGATTTGAAAGAGGATTGCATCAAAAACAGAAAGATATACTCAAAAATGTGGTCAAGCTTAACAATCTACTTTAGCTTGGAAGATAAAGAGAACTTAATTGATGAATATCACTACCAGATAATTCACAAAGACATAAATCCTTACACCGGCAGTAATTCCTTCTTCGTATCCGTATCAGACAAAGAGGACGAAGTGCTTACAAAGGATGGCAAGAAATCTGTAACTATTTCCACACACTGCAAAATATCCCTGTGGCAGGATTTAGACAAACAGGAATATCTTGAGAAAAAAGAAAAGGCAAAGGAGTTTGTCTTAAATAAACTTTTTGAGTATGTGCCCAAGTTTAAATACCTCAGCATAGAAAATGTTATGGTAGGAACTCCAAAGACCTTTCAAAGATACACCGGAAGGTACAATGGAACGGTGGGAGGAATACCGCTTATAAAGGACTACATTCCGCTGAGGTATCCCTTTAACTTTACACCAATAAAAGGTCTGTATTTGGTTGGAGACTCTGTTTTTCCGGGTCAAGGCTGGCCTGGTGTCATAGTTGGCGTGCTAAACTTACTACTCCAGATAGAGGATATAGATGAGATACTTTATTGAGATAAACAGAAAAGACTGGACGATAGTGTTTGTCTTTGGCTTAGTGTTTGGTTCAATTCTTGGCGGTTTTATATCTCTAATTTTGAACATTCCTGTTATAAAGGGAATGATTTCCGGTGCTATTTTTGGGTTTTTTATATTTGTGTTTTCCTTTACTTTAATCAATCTAAGCAACAAGAAGATCCTGCCCCTGCTTAGCGATAAGTACTGGACTTGTGTGAGCCTTTTAATGGCTTTCTTGTCTGGACTTCTTGGAAACCTAACCGCTTTTGAATTTATAAAGATGCTAAAACTTATCGAACTGGAATTTTCTATTCTATTTCTCCTTTATATGAGCGTAATGGTAGGACTCCTAACAATGTTAATAGGTAATCTTCTATACATGATTGTAAATTCCAAGAAAATAGAGGAAGAGTTGAATAGGTTAAACATAGAGCTAAAGCTAAAAGCATTAGAGTATCAGATAAATCCACACTTTTTATTCAACGCTTTAAACACACTCTCGGAGTTAATTTACATAGACCCAAAGCTTGCGGAAAAAGGAGTGCTAAAACTATCTCAATTCCTAAGAATGATCATATACGAGAATAGCATCATAACTTTACAGGATGAGCTTAAAATAGTAAAAAACTTTATCTTTATTGAGAAGCTAAGATTTCCTGCAATAGAGTTTGAGTTCAACATAGACAAAGATACACTATCTTTGCAAGTCCCTAAGATGTCCATACAGCTTCTTGTTGAAAATGCCATAAAGCATGGTTTGAGAAACAACGGCAAAGTGATCATAAACTCTTACATAAAAGATGGATATCTTTATGTGGAAGTTAAAGATAGCGGAAAAGGTTTTCAAGATATAAAGGAGGGAACGGGTCTTAAGAATCTGAGGGAGAGGTTGAAGATATTTTTCAACGGAGAGTTAGAATACTTTTATGATGGGAAGTTTTCCACCTTCAGATTTTTTTATAAAATCCCTTAGTGTTGAAGCAGTAGTAATTCTTTCCCATTGAGAAAACCAACTTATTCTTGGGTTTTACTTTTCCTTGTTTATACTCTATTGCGAGGACTTTTCCAATTACGAGGGCGTGATCTTCAAACTCTATTTTTTCATAAACTTCACACTCATAGACCATAAAGGACTCTAAAATACTTTTTGAAGTCACCTTTTGACTATCTATCAAATGTATGTTCTTCATTAAGCTTAGTTTATCAACTTGGTCTCCGTGATAAGAGCCCGCAATAAGAATTTGTTCAAAGTATTCTGATGTTAAAAAATTGATTGTAAAGTTGTCTTTCAAAAGCCTGTAGCTGTAATTTGTTTTGTCTATGGATATAGAGTATAAAAAAGGATTTTTATTTACGGGTGTATGCCAGCCAACGGTAAAAGGATTTTCGCCCACGACCACTATAATCAGCGGCCGTGGGACATAGCCAAGGGTATAACCATTCTCTACTGTTTTAAACATTCACTTTTTGCTTACTATTTGATCCTTCAATCCAGCAACAGCATCCAAAAACTCTTTTTGAACGTCCGCAGGCACATTAAACTTGTTTAAACTTTGCTTTGCAAGTTCTACAAATCTTTTCCATTCCTTTTCTGTGATTCCAGCGTTCTGGTGTGCTTGTTTCATATCCCTTCCCTTGTATTCGCAAGGACCTCCTGTTGCTTTACAGATAAACGCCGCTACGAGCGCTGTGCGGGCTTTGAGCTGTTCTTCTGACAGATTACAGTATTTCTTGAACAGTCCGTCTTTCCTCATTCTGTTTGTGAGGTCTTCAACCACTGCATCGATTGCCTGTTTGCCACCGAGCTTTTCATACAGGGTTTGCTGAGCGTTAGCAGAGCTGGCTGTCAAAAGTGCTACTGAACCGAAGGCTACTAAAAACTTCCTCATGGCACCACCTCCTAAGGTTTATTTTGTTGAACATTCTACAGGAAGTGTTTTTCGTGATGAAGCTAATTTTTATCGCATTAAACTTAAAATTTTACAGATTATTTGTAAAAAAACTAAAATAAGCATGAGTTATTATGGAAAAAAGGAGATAAGTAATGGAGCAGGAATTTGCGAGAAGAGTGAAGGTTATAAACTGCAGACAGTTTAACACAAGTGGCAAATACATAATATACTGGATGTCTCACAGCCACAGGGCAAACTTCAACCACAGCCTTGAGTTTGCCATAGAGCTTTCAAATCAGAGCGGAAAACCACTATTGGCATACTTCCCAATAACAGATAAGTATAAACACTCAAACGCACGATACTACAAATTTATGTTGGATGGAATTTTAGAAGCCAAAAGATCCGTAGAAGAGAGAGGGATAAAATTTGCTATAGAAAAGGTAAATGATATCAAACAAAGAATTATAGAAATCTCAGAGAATGCCTATGCCTTGATTACAGATAAAGCATACTTGAAGTATTACAGAAAGCTAAACAAATACATAGCGGACAGATTAGATGTTCCAGTGTATGGAATAGAATCTGATGTATGCGTTCCAGTTGAGATTGCATCAGATAAACAAGAACCTTATGCCTTTACCCTTAGAAAAAAGATTTATAGTTTGTTGGACAAATACATTATTGAATTAAAGGCAAGGGAGCCAAAAATTGAATCGATTAGCTTTGATTTTGGAATAGAAGAGATAACTTTCAACAATTCCTTGGAGATTTTGAACATTCTCAACATAGACAAAAGCGTTAGCTTATCACCTTTTGTGGGAGGCTATAGCCAAGCAAGAAAATACTTGGAGGAGTTTATTGAGAAAAAACTGCATGGATACAAAGAGTTCAGGTCTCATCCAGAGCTTGATTATCAATCAAACCTTAGCCCTTATTTACACTTTGGACAGATCTCACCCATAGAAGTGGTCCTTGAGGTTTTATCAAAGTATGGAAGGCACGATGAAAACGTGGATAGCTTTTTCAACGAGCTTATAGTTTGGAGGGAGCTTGCGAGGAACTTTTGCTACTATAATCCAAACTATAATCAGTATGAAGGTATTCCGGACTGGGCTAAAGAAACATTGGAAGAACACAAAAACGACAAAAGGGAGTATATTTACACAATTGAAGAGCTTGAGAATGCAAAAACTCACGATGAATATTGGAACTCCGCACAGTTAGAACTTTTGAAAACAGGGAAGATGCACAACTACATGAGAATGTATTGGTGCAAAAAGCTTATAGAATGGATGGATGACCCAAAGAAAGCCTTTGATATAGCGTGCTATCTGAACGATAAATACGAGCTTGATGGAAGGGACCCAAACGGTTATGCGGGAATATCTTGGTGTTTTGGAACCCACGATAGACCTTGGAAAGAGAGAAAAATCTTTGGAAAAATCCGATACATGAGTGCATCAGGCTTAGAAGCAAAGTTTGACATTAAAAAATATGTAGAAAAAGTAAAGAACTTATGAAGCTTATTCACTCAGGACTTCAAGGGAGGAAAGAACGCGCCTTAGGTCTCCCTTTATAAGCACCCTCCCGCTGGCAAGGTATTGAAGGATCTTCTGGGGCTTTTCTAAGAGTTTTTTAAACTCCCTGTAGCCCAAGTATATTTTACTGTCTGACAGGTCATCCTGATGAACTTCCTTTATTTTTCCCTCTCCTACCAAAAACAGAACTTTCTCAAGGCTATGGGGTAGTTCTATTGCCACCAGTATTGGAGGGGATATTTTTGTTAGCTTTTCCCTGTGTCCTTCCTCCAGCTTGTGTGCCAGAGCCCTGAGCCCTATTTTGATGTCCTCAGAAGTGGCTTTCAACATGGACTATGCTTTTCTCTCCGCAGAGCGCATTTACCAGAACTTCCAAGGATTGATGGGCTTCCTCCTCGGTGGGATATATACCAAGGATGGCGGGGAGGAGGGGCTGGGGCAAATGAACCACCAGATTATACACCCTTCTCCTTTTGCCCTCCACCTCTATTACACTCTCTTCTATAGAAAAGGCTATGGCATGGTAGGCGTTTATATACCTACCGCTCCTTGTCTTTATCAGTTTCATTGCTTTTGTTCTTCCTCTTTCTTTTCCTCCTTGAGGGCACCTTTGGCTCCCTCAACCGCACCAACAGCGGCACCCTTCACCACCGCAAAGGCTTTCTCCGCTATCTCCATGGCGGTTTTGCCCACCTCCGAGGCAGTTTCCACCAGCTTTTTGACTGCCTCCTGAGGAAGCTCCTTTACGGACTTGCCCTCCTCAACGGAGAGTTTTTTCTTAAGTTCCTCCAGCTCTTGCTTGATCCTCTCTAACTCTTGCTTTAGGTCCTTCTCTTCCATGGCTAAACCTCCTTAATTTTTTTAAGGGCATAGGTAGCTAAAGCTATGGTGCTACCGTTGTTTATTAAGGTGGCAATGCTTGGACCTATCAGTCCAAAGGCAGAGCCCACCAAACCCACCGTGTTTGCTATGGCGTTAAGGCTGTATATTTTGGATAACCTTCTTATGAGCCCTTGGGACACATCCACCGCGTCCAAAAGGTGCCACAGACTGTCTCCGATAACCACATCGGCTACCTCTATGGCTATGTCCGTTCCGCTTCTTAGAGATATACCCACGTTTGCACTGGTCAGGGCTGGCGAGTCATTTACTCCATCTCCAACAAAGGCTACTATCCTGCCCTCTTCCCTGAGCCTTTTGACGATCTGAGCCTTCTCTGCGGGAAAGACCTTCGCATAAAATTGGTCTAAGCCCAAGTTTTTGGCTATGTAGCCGGCTACACCCTCGTTGTCGCCAGTGCAAAGGATAACCCTCTTGCCCCTGCTCTTTAAAGCCCTGACCACATCCCTTGCCTCCTCTCTAAGTGGGTCCGAGAAGGTAATAAGCCCCACGATTTTTCTCTCTTGGACGAGATACAGGACGCTTTTTCCCTCCGAGTGGAACCTATCCACCAGTTCTCTGATCTCCTGGGAGATCTTTATTCTCTTTTTTTGCATAAATCGTGTGCTACCAAGCAAAAAGTGCTTTCCATCAAGAACGCCTTCTATACCAAGCCCTATATGATACTTGGAATCCAGTCTTGGCAGTAGCGTTATTTCCCTCTCTCCCGCCAGCTTTACTATTGTCCTTGCCACGGGATGGGTGATCCTCTGCTCAAGGGATGCACCATAAAGCAGAACTTCCTCCTCCGATATGGACAGACCCACCACATCCATTATGCGAGGCTGCCCCACTGTCAGTGTGCCTGTCTTGTCCATTACAAAGGTGTCCGTTTTTGCCAAAAGCTCCAGCTTGCTTCCACTTTTTACCAAAATACCTCTCTCAGCCAGTTGGGATATGGCACTGAGAACACCCACAGGAGTAGAAAGATGCACGCCCGTGTGATAATCCACTATTAGCACAGAAGACAGCCTCTGAAGGTCTCTCGTAAGGGCATAAGCGGAAAGCCCTATTGCCACGGTGGGAAGGACAAACCTATTGGCAAACTCCTCTGCCCTTTTTTGGACGCCCAATGCCTCCCCTATATTTTGCTCTATGATCTTTACTATGCCCGCAACCACCGTATCCTCTCCCACCGCCTGAACCTTTACATAGAGCTTTCCATCCTCCACAAAGGTGCCCGCATAGACCTTATCCCCTACCTTCTTTAAAACAGGGTTTGACTCGCCCGTTAGCGATGCCTGATTTACTAAAGCTTCTCCCTCTATAACCTCTCCGTCTGCGGTGATCTTCTCTCCTGCATAGGCTACTATGATATCCCCCACCTTTAGCTCTTCAGCCCTTACCCTTTTTGCCTGTCCGTCCGCAACCACCAGCCAAGCGTAATCCTTTCTATACTCCATTAGGGCTTCTATGCTACTGTATGCCTTCCTTTCTATCTTCTCCTCCAAATAGTCCCCAAGGGACAAAAGCCAAGCCATAAGCTGGGCGGAGAAAGGGCTACCCGAAAGGGAGGTAAGAACTACGGCGGACGCATCAAGACTATGAACATCTATCTTCTTTCTTTTTAAAGAGTTAAAGGCTTTTCTAAAAACGGGTAGGCTGGAGAAAAGGGCAAGACCTCTCAAAAGAGGGTTTGGTAGAGACAGAAAATTTAGCATTAGCCCAAGGCTTGCTACCCCAAACCAAAAACCATCGCCTCCATCCTTCTCTGGGCTGACCCTTGCATTTTGTTTGCCTAGGTCCTCTAAAAAGAGCTCAGGGGTAGAGGTTTGAAGGTAGTTTATAAAGCCTATCAGGTCAAACTCAGATGGCTCGTAACGTATGGTTATGCTTCCTAAGGATTTGCTGTAGGATACCTCCTTTACCCCTCCAAACTTCTCAAAGAAGGCTCCTATGACCTCCTCTGGGTGGTGGAGAAGGCTAAAAAGGGGCGAGGAGATTTTGAGGCTACCCGCCCTGAGCCTTTTGATCTGGTAAGGTATGGGCATCAGCCTTCCTCTTTCTTCTCTTGAAGTTTGCTCTCCAACGCTTTAATTAGGGCTTCTATTTCCTTTTGAGCTTCTTCTAACTTTTTGTGCTCTTGCATTCTGCTTAGCATATAGGCACCAAGAATGCCAAGTCCAAAACCCAAGGCAAAGCTGAAAGGTCCAGAGCAAAAAGTCCTGCTTAGGATCTGGCTAAAGTTCATCTCTTAACCTCCTTACAGGTTTTGTTTTATGCGTTGCAAAGCTTCCTGCTGTTTTTGGAGGATCTCAAGCTTTCTTTCAATCTCTAACTTATAAAGGTGTTTTGCCTCTGCCACCACATCCTCCCAGAACTCCTTACTCTCATCCAAGTTGCCCGATAGCCACTCCTTGAAGGCTATAACCTCCTTGGTGGCAGACACCAGTAAAGGTCTTGAGTCCTTTAAGAGCCTGTTTAGCACCACAAGACCTACAAATGCACCTACGCCATAAAGGAGCATGTTGGTGCTTAGGCATCCTCCTACGGTGGATGGAATGTTAAAGTTCAGCATCTTTTACCTCCCAAAGGTAGTTTTGAGGGTAGGGATAATAAACATAGTGCATATAGAAAAACTTACCAACCCCACAGCAAAACCAAAGGTAAAAACAGAAAAGGCAAGCTTGAGGGCAGGGTGCTTGATGGAAGTAGAAAGATAAGAATGCAAGTTTTCCATCTTTAGACCTTCCCTTTTCTTTAAGTTCTCACGTAAGCTTTCTAAGAGGGGAGGATGTCAACTTTTTAGCTCCATGATGGTATAAATGACAATAAAGGAGGCGAACCATCTATAGACGGTTTCATACTTAGCATTCCAAGGAAACCTCTTGTAGAACCTCTTTATTCTGTTCTTGATGTAGAAAAATCACCTCTCTACCACATTCCTCTTCTCAAAAGTCTCATGTAGCCATTCCATCGCAAGCCCTTTGACCGCACTCACATACCAAGGTCCCTTGTCAGTGGTGCATCCCTTTGCCTTTGTGTTGTAAAGAACCAATTTAGCGGTCCAGGCGTCCCTTCTTCTTGAAAGATGCATAAACACAGGCAAACCTTTCTCGTCTACCGCAAGCCACAGGTAGTAAGTCCTATCCCTTGCTTTTATCTTTGTCTCATCCACATAGACCCAAATAGCAATTGTGTATATTGCCTGAAGGGCTTTTCCTACCGCATGGAACCATTCTCTGATTGTTTCTATGCTTACTTCATAACCCTTGTGAAGTAGGAACTCCCTTACTGCTCTTAGAGAAAGTCCCTTAAAGTAGAGGAGCACAGCTTCTGCTTTTAGGCTTACAGGAAACCTGTGCCACTTAAAAACTCTGTTTAGTATTCCTTCTATTACTTGCAGTGCCTTCATATTTTTAAGCGTATCAGAATTGCTTCAGGTCCTAACCATCAACCACCCCAGTCTATAGATACCAAAAGTTGACATCTTCTGGCATTCTGTATTCAAGAGGAGATAAATCAAAAGAGGGCAATCTAAATCTTAGGCTTGTGAATTTAGATAACCAATGGCATCTGAGGATTAACTTAGGAAACAAAGACAAGTGGATAGACCTTGTGTGGGACTTAACTCAAGCTGAGAGAACGGGCAACTGGTTTGCTTACACGGTAAGGCTTAGGCTAAAGAACGGGAAAATCTACGCACAGATAAGCAAGGAGGAGAAGTTCCCAGAAATAACCATTACAAGGGAGAATGGAGTTATAGGCATAGACATAAACGCATACCCTTTTCATTTGGCTTTGGCTTGGACATCAAGGGATGGGAACTTGGAAAAGTATGAGAGGATAAACTTAAACGGGTTGTTGGATGGGAACACAGACAAGAGGGAGTATTTGAGTTGGCAGATTGCACATTGGGTAGTGGAGATTGCCAAGAGAGAAGGAAAGGCGATAGTGGTGGAGAATTTAGAGAAGATCCCAAAAGGTAGAAGAGGAGACGGAATGCCCAAGTTAAGACAGAAAGGACATAAGTGGATATACAAAGGACTGCTGGAGAAGATTGAAATTGTGTGTAAAAGAAACGGAGTTCAGTTGATAAAGGTCAATCCAGCCTACACATCAATCATTGGCAAGCTAAAGTATGCACCCATATACAGAATAGACAAGGATGTAGCGTCCGCTTATGTGATAGCAAGACGTGGGCTTGGGTTTAAAGAAAGCTTGCCTAAGAATTACCGAAAGCTTTTAGAAGATAAGGAGTTTTTGTCTTACTCGGTGGCAAGGGTTGAGGATAGGATTGCTAAGCTTAAGAAGGAGATGGAAGAGGAGAAAAACGAATACAAGAGAAATAAGCTAAAAAGCGAGTTGAGAAGACTGAAGAGGGAGTTAAAGCTTTTGCTTAAGTTTTTGCTGGACAGCGGGAAGAGTGAGACAGCTACCCAACAAGCGGTTAATCGCTGGCGGAAACCGATGAGGGGTTCCACTAAGGTGGGACAAAAAAGCTGGCGAGTTCTTTCCGTAGCCCTTGCCTTCTCCTGCCTTGAGAGTTTTAGAGACTTCTCTCCCCTAAAGAGGGTGATCCTCTTAGGGGATTGGGTAGGAGTGGCGAAACAAAAAGGGTTAGTCCCTCTTCTTGGTCAGGGGACGGCTGCACAAAATATGTGCAGTTTTGTATAGTTTGGGTGACCAGGCCATGTATATACAATCCTCCAAGTTGGCGTCTCCGTCTCTTTCAAAGCTTGCCAACCTACTCAAAAGAGGTATTTTTTGCCTTTCTTCCATTGACAAACTGGATTATAATTTAAATCCAAATGCTACCACCAGAAGTTGAGCAGAGGCTTTTAGAATATGCCGACTACTTCCCTAAAAGGGAGCAAGCAATACTTCTGTGCTTACATGAGGTTCAGGACTATTATGGCAACATCCCTCCCTTTGCTTTGGAGGGGGTTGCCCAGATGTTGGGTTTGCCCCTCAATCATGTGGAGAACGTAATTTCCTTCTATGATATGTTTGATAGGGGTGAGCCTGCCAAACACCGTATAAGGGTGTGCGTAAGCATTGTGTGTAATCTGATGAACAAAAAGAGACTTTTGGAAGCCATAAGAAAACATCTTGGTATTGGGGTGGGGGAAGTTACGAAGGATGGGCGGTTTAAGCTTATAGCGGTGCAGTGTCTTGGTGCGTGCTCGGAAGCACCCGTCTTTATGGTGGATAATGACACTTACAAATTTGAAAGCGAGGAGAAGCTCTATGAGGTCCTATCCAAATATACTTAACATTTATGCGGAGACCACTTTGAACCTTTTGCTAAAGAGGGCAAAAAAGCCCAAAGTCCATACCATAGAGGACTACCTTAAGGATGGTGGCTATCAAGCCTTGGAAAAAGCCCTCCACATGAGCCCGGAGGAGATCATCGACTGGGTAGACAAGAGCCAGCTCAGAGGCAGGGGCGGTGCGGGTTTTCCCACTGGCAAAAAGTGGAGGTTTGCAGTCCAAAATCCAGCACCCCGTTATTTGATTTGCAACGCAGACGAATCGGAGCCCGGCACCTTCAAGGACCGAATACTCATAGAAAGGGACCCCCACCTTCTTATAGAGGGTATGATCATATCCGCCTATGCCATAGGGGCAAACCAAGCTTTCATATACATAAGAGGCGAATACCCGGCGGGATACTACGTCCTGCTGGATGCAATAAAGGAAGCAAAGGCGAAGGGCTTTTTGGGAAAAAATATCTTTGGCTCTGGCTTTGACTTGGAGGTCTACGTAGCCAGGGGGGCGGGCGCATACGTATGCGGAGAGGAGAGCGCCCTCATAGAATCCCTGGAGGGCAAAAGGGGATTTCCAAGAACAAAGCCTCCCTACCCGGTGCAGTATGGTCTCTTTGGAAGACCTACGGTGGTTAACAATGTGGAAACCCTCTGCAACATCCCCCTTATCATGGGTATGGGCTGGGAAGAGTACAGATACATAGGACCCAGCGACTATCCGGGACCCAAGCTCTTTCCGGTCAGTGGCAAGGTAAAAAAGCCCGGAGTTTATGAACTTCCCATGAATACCACCCTAAGGGAGGTTATATACAAGTATGCGGGTGGAGCCTTGGGGAACAAAAGGGTAAAGGCGGTGTTCTCCGGTGCCTTAGACTGCTTTTCCGCGGAGGAGCTGGACACGCCCATGGACTACTCTCCCCTTGGCTTTGGAGGAACGGGAACGGTCATAGTGTTAACGGAGGAGGACGACATAGTTAAGGCATGCTTGGATATAGCAGAATTCTATGCCCATGAGAGTTGTGGGCAGTGCACGCCATGCCGGGTGGGCACCCACGAGCAGGCACACCTGCTGGAAAAGCTAATAGAAGGTAATGCTACGCCGGAGGATTGGGAGGGCTTTCAGTTTGTTAATAAATATATACAGCCTACATCCATATGCGGTTTGGGTGCGGTGGCAGGCAGGCTCATAAGACAGACCATGCAGAAGTTCCCGGAGGAGTGGGAGCGGTATGTGGGTAAAATTAAGGAGGTAGCCTATGGAACATCTTAAGAGGACAGACCCAGAGATTTACCAAGTGGTAATCAAAGAGTATGAGAGGCAGTTTTACCATCTTGAGATGATCGCCTCTGAGAACTTTACCTCCCTTGCGGTGATGTCCGCGCAAGGTTCTGTGCTTACCAACAAATATGCAGAAGGGTTGCCCGGCAAAAGATATTATGGTGGTTGTGAGTGGGTGGATGTGGCGGAAAGGTTAGCCATAGAGAGGGTAAAAGCCCTGTATGGTGCGGAGCATGCCAACGTGCAACCCCATTCGGGCAGTCAGGCAAACATGGCGGTATATATGGCGGTGCTTCAACCGGGAGATACAATCCTGGGCATGGACTTAGCCCACGGTGGCCATCTAACCCACGGTGCAAAGGTCAATTTTTCAGGAAAGGTCTACAGAGCCCTTTATTACGGATTAAACCCAGAGACGGAGCTTATAGACTACGACCAAATATACAGGCTTGCGAAAGAGCACAAGCCCAAGATGATCGTGGGTGGTGCTTCTGCCTACCCAAGGGTCATAGACTGGGCAAGGCTGAGGGAGATAGCGGACGAGGTGGGAGCCTACCTGATGGTGGATATGGCACACTACTCAGGCTTGATAGCGGGAGGTGTTTATCCTAACCCTGTGCCCTATGCCCACTTTGTTACATCCACCGCCCACAAGACCCTTAGGGGTCCAAGGAGTGGTTTTATTCTCTGCAAGGCTGAGTTTGCTAAAGATATTGATAAGTCTGTTTTTCCGGGCACACAGGGAGGACCGTTGATGCATGTGATCGCCGCAAAGGCGGTGGCTTTCAAAGAAGCCATGTCTGAAGATTTCAAAGCATACGCAAGGCAAGTAGTCCAAAACGCAAGGGCTTTAGCGGAAGAACTGCAAAAAGAGGGCTTTAAGGTGGTCTCCGGTGGAACAGATAGCCATATAGTCCTTTTGGACTTGAGGAACACAGGGCTAACGGGTAAGCAGGTGGAGGACGCCCTCGGAAGGGCTAACATCACCGTAAATAAAAATGCGGTGCCCTTTGACCCCCTCCCGCCCACAAAGACCAGCGGTATAAGGCTCGGCACTCCAGCCCCTACCACAAGGGGCATGAAAGAGGATGAAATGAAGCTCATAGCAAGGCTCATTTCTCAGGTTGTCAAAAACATAGAGGACGACCATACCATAGAAAAGGTAAAAGAACATGTCCTTGAACTCTGCGAGCAATTTCCGTTATATCCAGAATTAAGGGGACGCCTTAATGAGCTTCTTGATAGCAAAACAGCCTATTTTTGACAAGGAAGGTAGGATCGTCGCATACGAAGTTTATCTTCGTAAGAAAGATAACATGTTAGAGTATCCTAAGGAGGTTCCGTACAACAGGAGCGCATACATAATAGTGGAAATACTCACAGAGCATGGGATTGATAGGGTGGGCGAGGGAAAGAAGGTAATGCTAAATGTATCCGTTGATGCACTTCTCAACAAAGCTTTTGAAAACCTTCCTTTGGAGAAGCTGATTTTTGAGCTTTTAAAACCGCAGATTCAAGTGGGAGAGGTGGTCATAGGACAGTCCCTTAAAAGTGTGAGCAGGTTCAAGGAAGCTGGGGCATTGTTCGCATCTTATTACGAACTCCTTGAGGACGAACGCTATCAAAAGTTTGTGGAAGAATCCTTTCTTATATCGGTGGATTTTCCCCACCTGAAGGACAAAAGAATTGAACAGTTAAAAGCCAAGGGCAAGAAGGTCATAGTTACTAAGATAGAAACCAAAGAACAGTATGAAAAAGCCCTTAAAGTAGGCGACTTTTTTGAAGGCAACTATTTAGAATCACCATACATTCTAAAGGAGTTTGAAATAGCCCCTTACCTTAAGACTACCCTTCTCAGGTTGATGTCTTTGGTGCACAGTGCCCAGAATACTAAAGAGATAGCGGAGTTCATATCCTACGATGTGGGATTAACTGCAAAACTTCTAAGGTTTGTAAATTCTGCCTATTTTTCTCCCATACAAGAGATTAAGAGCTTAGAACAAGCTTGTTCAATGCTGGGTTTGAAGAATCTCAAAAACTTTATTTTCCTTTTGGCAATGAACGATTATATTAGTGTTGAAAATTCGAGCTTGTGGAAAAAGTCCCTCGTTAGGGCCCTTTTGGCAAAGTCCATGGCAGAACGTATAGCACCAAGGCTTGAGGATGCTGCTTATTTGGTTGGACTTTTTTCACTCATAGATGAGATTTTGGATGTGGACAAAATAAGCTTTCTAAAGGATATACGCATGGATAAGCTGATAATAGATGGCTACACTGGCGAAAACAAAGAACTCAGACAAATACTTGACGTAGTTTCCCAGTTAGAGGAAGGATATTCGGAAATACTAAAGTCCGAGGATGTATTCAACGCTCCTCTCCTTCTCAAAATAGAGGAACTCACGGGCATTTACAGATTTGACCTATTCCGAATGTTAAAGGATGCTTACGAAAGGGCAGATTACATTTTCAACCTTTGAATTAAATTAATACCTATGAAAACAATTTTTAACAAGGGTCTAATAGAGAAATACGACAAGCCAGGTCCCAGATACACCAGCTACCCTCCCGCCACGGAGTTTAACGAGGGCGTAAGAAAGGAAGACTACAAGAGAAAGCTCTTAGAGAGTAATCAAGGCAAAAGACCTCTTTCTCTGTATATTCACATTCCCTTCTGTGAAAGTGCCTGCTGGTTCTGTGGGTGCAATGTGATCATCTCCCACAGAAAGGATGTAAGCAGAAGATACTTGGACTATCTATACAGAGAAATGGAACTTTTGGGTAAATACTTAGAAAAGTCAAGGAAGGTGGTGCAGATCCATTGGGGCGGTGGAACTCCCACCTTCCTTACCGTGGAGGAAATGAGGGAGCTTTTCTCAAAGATAAAGGAAAACTTTTCTGTGGATGAGGAGGCGGAGATAAGCGTAGAGATAGACCCAAGATATCTATCTGAGGGGCAGTTGGAAACCCTAAGAGAGCTTGGCTTTAACAGGGTCAGTATGGGTCTGCAGGATTTAGATGAGGAGGTTCAAAGGGCAGTAAACCGTATCCAGCCAGAATCCCTAATGAAGGATGTTATGAAACAGCTGAGGGACTTGGGTTTTAAAAGCATAAACATAGACCTCATATACGGACTTCCCTATCAAACGCCGGAGAAGTTTAGAAGAACCATAGAAAAAACCATAGGGCTTGATCCAGACCGGGTTGCGGTCTATAACTTTGCCTATGTGCCCTGGCTAAAGCCTCTCCAAAGAAGAATAGACCCCAATACCCTTCCTCCGCCGGAGGACAAACTGACGATCCTTGAGATGACCATTGAAATGTTTCAATCGGCGGGCTATCTTTACATTGGCATGGACCACTTTGCCAAGCCAGAGGACGAGCTGGCAATAGCCCAAAGGGAAGGAAGCCTTTGGAGGAACTTTCAGGGCTACACCACCAAAATGGGCGTGGACCTAATAGGCATAGGTGCCACATCCATCGGCATGTTCCATGATGCATACTTTCAAAATTACAAGACCCTGAGGGAGTATTACTTGGCTTTGGACAGTGGAGATTTTGCCACCACGAGGGGCTTTTTGCTGGGACAGGAGGACCTTCTTAGAAGGGAGGTGATCATGGATTTGATGTGCAACTTTAGGTGTGATTTTGACCGTATAGAGAGGGCCTTTGGTATAAACTTTGAAGAGCACTTTGAGGAGGAACTCCAACAGCTCAAGGACATGGAAAAGGACGGATTGGTAGAGATCAAAGACAGGGCTATAAAGGTTTTGCCTGTGGGCAGGTTGCTCGTTAGAAATGTGGCTATGACCTTTGACCAGTATTTACCAAAGAAAAAGGAGATGCGCTTTTCAAGGACCATATGAGCCTTCTGAGCTTGGAGCGGGTTAGCAAAGCATACAAGGTGGGTGCGGGACCTTTTAAAACAAAAAGTTTTTTTGCTTTGAGGAATGTTAGCCTGCGGGTGGAAAGGGGAGAGCTTTTGGCTTTGGTGGGGGAATCGGGCTCCGGAAAGACCACCCTTGGCAAGCTAATTTTAAGGTTGGAAAAGCCCACCGAGGGAAGAGTTTTCTTTGAGGGCGAGGACATCTGGAACTACCGCAGGGAATACACAAGGCTGGTCTCTGCGATCTTTCAGGACCCCTCCTCTTCTTTGAACCCCAGGATGACCGTTAGGGAGATCCTTGAAGAGCCTTTGCGGGTGCACGGTGTTAAAAACAGAGAAGAAAAAGTTCTGTCTGCCCTTAAGGAGGCAGGCTTGGGAGAGGAGTTTTTGGAAAGGAGACCTTTTCAGCTCTCAGGGGGGCAAAAGCAGAGGGTTGCCATAGCAAGGGCTATGCTCTTGGAGCCTAAGCTTTTGGTAGCAGATGAACCCACCGCTTCCTTAGATGCAAGCCTCAGAAGGGACATCCTTGACCTTTTTTTAAAAATGAAGGCAAAGGGTGTGTCTGTTATACTCATAACCCACGATGTTAGGGCGGTGCAATACTGCGCGGACAGGGTAGCGGTTCTTTACAGGGGAAGGCTCTTAGAGTGGGGCACAAAGGAGCAGGTTTTGAAAAACCCCCTCCATCCATACACCAGGTATCTGATCCAGAATGTGCCCGCAGAGCATCCCTCTCAAAGAAAAAGCCCAGAGATCACAGATACACCCTTTTATTCGGAGGCGGTGTGTCCCTTTTATCATCTATGCCAAGAGAGAAGGGAGGAGTGCCTGTCCCAGCTTAGGGAGGTTTATGTAGATGGAAGGCTCGTCAGTTGTAATTTATACTGAACTAATTTTGTTTCTTTTCCTTTTGTTCCTTTCGGGCTTTTTTAGCTCCTCGGAGGTAGTTTTCTTTGGCACCAACAGATTTTTACTAAAAAAATACTCCCAAAGAAAGTTTTACAGTTTGGTTAGTAGGCTTCTTTCAAAGCCAAGGGAGATTTTAGTTTCTATCCTTATTGGCAACGAGATCGTCAACGTGCTGATCTCCGCCTACGGCACCAAGCTTTTTATTTCCCACTTTGGGGAAAAGGGTGCCACCATCTCTGCCCCCATTCTAAGCATGCTGATCTTCATTTTTGGAGAGGTTATTCCTAAAAATGTAGCCTTTACCTTTGCCACCGTTCTATCTTTCATCTACGCAGTCCCCTTTTATGTTGTTCATACGCTTCTTACACCCATAAGGCTTCTGTTCAAAAAATCGGTGGATACCCTCATGCCCTTGGATGAGGGGAACAAAAAGCCGGAGGAGGTTTTTTGGGAGGTCTTTGACCTTGGCTACGGCAGGGGGCTCTTTGGTGAGGAGGAAAAGAAGATGGTAGAAAGGGCCCTTTCAATAAGAGAAACAACGGTCAAAGAGATAATGACACCAAGACCAGACCTGTTTATATTGGAGGAGGACAGCAAAGTGGGAGAAGTCTATCCGGAAATTTTAAGGAGAAAGCACAGCAGGATACCCCTCTATTCAAAAGAGCCCGATAACATAACAGGTGTGCTCTTTGTAAAGGACATTGTGCCCTTCAGTGAAAACGCCCAAAGGTCCTTGAAAGAGTTTAAAAGGGATATCCTGATCGTCCCAGAGGTGATGTTTTTAAGAAACCTGCTAATGGAGATGCGAAGGAGCAATTCCCAGATAGCGGTGGTGGTGGATGAGCACGGTCAATTAACTGGTCTTATAACCCTTGGGAACATCCTCAGGTTTCTTTTTGAAAGCTTTCCTGAAAGCTGGGAGGAGGATGTTTTGCAGGTGGGGAAGAATGTTTATAAAACCTACGGTTGGGTGCCGGTGGAAAACCTTTCAAAAAAGCTTGGCTTTGAACTGCCAGAGGACTATGAATACGATACCATAGGAGGCTTTGCCATGAAGCATTTATCTAAGGTGCCAGAGGAAGGAGATGAGTTTGAATACGGCGGATACAAGTTTGTTATTGATAAAATGGAGGGAAACAGAATAATAAGCCTTTTGGTGGTTGCTATACAAGAGCAAGAAGTTTAATCCACAAAGCCCACCTTTTCCCAATCTACGGGGACAAAGCCCTTTTCAACGCTCCACTTCTTTGCCTTTGTGTAGTTGATCAGATTGGCATACTTTACCTTCAAAAGTAGGTTTCTTTCGGATCCTTTTTTTAGCTCCGTGGTCTTTTGCACATATTCCCTTGAGAACTTTATGGCGTAGGCGGAGTAGAGAAGGTTAAGGGCTATGAGAAAGACAGATAAAACTATATACCTCATAGCTTTTCTCCCGCCCTAAGTTTGGCGCTCCTGCTGGCTGGGTTTCTCATCACCTCTTCCCTTTTTGGAATAATCGGCTTCTTTGTGAGAATTTTAAACTGGGAGGCATGCTCCTTGAAGAAATTTTTAACAACCCTATCCTCCAAGGAGTGGAAGGATATTACCACCAGCCTCCCGCCCTTTTTGAGATAACGGGGAACCTTCCAAAGGACAACCTTTAAATGCTCCAACTCTTTGTTTACCTCTATCCTTATCGCCTGAAAGACCTTTGTGGCTGGATGGATTCTTCCAGTCCTTTTTACCACAGATAGCACCACATCCACAAGCTCACCTGTGGTCTCTATGGGTTTTTTGCTCCTTTGCAAAACTATCGCCTTTGCTATAGCCCTTGCCCTTCTCTCCTCTCCGTATTCTCTAAGTATTCTTTCCAAATCCTTCTCCGAGTATTTATTGACCACATCAAAGGCGGTTAGCCTATCTTCTGGGTCCATTCTCATGTCCAAGGGCTCATCCCTCTGAAAGGAAAAGCCTCGCGGGCTCTTTAACTGTAGCATAGACATGCCAAGGTCAAAGAGAAAGCCATCTACCGCCTCTATGCCCTCCTCCTTTAAAACCAAGTCAAGGTCCGAATAGTTCGCTTTGTATAGGCTGAACCTTCCCCCAAACTCTCTCAGGTTTTCCTCCGCCTTTTCCAAGGCAAAGGGGTCCCTGTCTATGCCTATAACAAAGGCTTGAGGGTTCTTTTCTAAAATTCTCTTTGTGTGTCCCCCAAGCCCTACCGTGCAATCTACGAAGAGCCTTCCCCCGCTTCCCAGAAGTAGGTCTACCGCTTCCTCAAGCAGGACGGGAGTATGCATAAAGCTTCAGCTGTCTTAAAGGTGAAAAGCTTCTTCTGTGTATTGGGGTAGGTTTTAACTCCCTCAGGACCCTCAGGTGGTCCGGCGTAGGATAGCCTTTGTTTTTGTGAAAGTTAAAGCTTGGAAAGTGGCTATGGTAGTGTTCCATAATTCTGTCCCTTAGAACCTTTGCCACCACAGAGGCACAAGCACAGCTTAAGCTCCTTTCGTCCCCCTTAACCAAGGGAATGCAGTTAAACTTTTCCAATTTCACATAGTCTGAGATCACCACATCAAACCTTGTTTTTAAGTCCTCCAAAGCCCTCTCCATTGCCAACTTGGTGGCGTTCAGGATGTTTAGCCTGTCTATTACCGTGCTATCCACCACCGCGGTGCCTATGGCTATGGCTATTTTTTTGATATGTTCGTAGGCTTCTTCTCTCTTTTTTGGGGAGAGCTTTTTAGAGTCGCCCTTTAAAAAGGGTTCTGTGAGGGGTGGGAGGATCACCGCACAGGCTACTACGGGACCCGCCAATGGTCCCCGCCCCGCCTCATCTACACCCGCCACCACAAACCCCTTCTCCCAGAGGGACCTTTCAAAGTCAAGCATTACTTTTTCTTGAGTTCCCAGGGTTTGATCTCCCTTATCTTGCTTAGGGCTTCTTTACCCTTGTATTTTCTCAGGAAGTAGAGCCTTGCCCTACGCACCTTTCCATACTTCACAAGCTCTATCTTTTCAATGTTAGGACTGTAATAGGGAAATGTTCTCTCTATGCCCACTCCGTAGGACTCCTTGCGGACTGTGAAGGTCTTATCCAGCCCTGAGCCCTTTATTCTTATAACCACACCCTCAAAGGGCTGAACCCTTTCCTTTTCACCTTCCACTATCTTGTAAAAAACCCTAACCGTGTTCCCCACCTTCAGCTCGGAAAATTCCCTTTGGGGGATATAAGCTTTTTGGACTTCTTGCAACAAACCACCCATGGCTTTACCTCCGCTTTTTGAAAGACTTAATATTATATTACAAGTTTATTACTGGTTTGAAATCCGCAGGCTTAACACTGTAGCACTCCTTAAAGACTGCGTAGGGACAGCCCTTGGCGCAGTATTCATGGTCCAGCTTTTTAAACAGTTCGGTTATGGACTGACCTTTTGAGTCAAAGACAAGGTCCTCTCTAACCTTTTTGTCAAAGCCAAGCTTGTCCAATATGGGGAAGACATCACAGCCAATGTTTGCAAGGGCGGGCTCTAAGCCCATCCTTTTTAGTTCATCAAAGAGCCTCATAAGGGTCTGACCACCGGTGGCATCAATGTAATTGACCGCCTCCAAATCTATCAGCACATACTTTAATGGTCTATCCTTTTGTCTTTCCTGTGCCTTTTGGAGAATGTATTCATAAACATACTCTGCGTTGGCGTAGTATATAGACATGTTGGGTCTTATGTATAGTATCTGAGGACATTCGGGCAATTTTTCCCTTTCTGCGTTTACAAAGGTCTGAGACTGGGGATTTCTTGTTAGCACCACAATACGTGGATACATGGTTTTATAGACAAAAGAACCAAGCGATATTACAACGCCGAGGGTAAGGGCAACCCACAGGTCCATAAAGAAAACACTGGCAAAGGTTATACCCGCAACGATCCCATCCGTTTTATTGATTTTATAAAGCTTAAAAATCTCCTGAGGTTTTATGAGGCTTATGACCGCAGAGAGCACTATGGCGGATAGGGTTGCCTTGGGAAGGTAATAGAAAGCGGGGGCTATAAGCAAAAGGGTAAGACCAATAACCGAGGCGGTTATTACGCCTACCAGGGGGCTTTGGCCACCCAGCTGAAAGTTCAGGGCAGACCTTGAAAAGGAGCCTCCCACCGGAAAGCCTCTAAATATTCCTGCCACGATGTTGGCTAGCCCTTGACCTATCAGCTCTTGGTTTACGTCCCATCTGTCCCCCGCCTGAAGGGCTAAACGTTTAGCTATAGACATAGCCTCCATCAAGCCAATGGCAGCTACCACCAGGGCACCACCCCAGAGGGATGCCAAAGTTTCAAAATCTACTGATGGAATATATGGACCTGGTATGCCCTGAGGCACATCCCCCACAATGGAAACGCCAAAGTTTTTAAGCTGAAAATGGTAAGATAGAAGGGAGGTTATTATAACTGCTATCAACGCTCCCGGCACAAGGGGATGAATCTTTCTTGAGAGCCAAATGATGGCATAGGCTAAGACCCCTATTGCCAGTGTGTATGGGTTAGCTTGCTCTATCTTTTGGATTATATCCGCAATCACGGTGTATATATGAGTAGTTTTAGGCACGCTAAAACCCAAAAAGTGCCCCACCTGAGATAGGGCTATAACCAATGCACCCGCGCTTATAAAACCTATTATTACACTGGTGGATATGAGTTCTACCACAAAACCCAACTTAAAAAGTCCTACAAAAAGCGTTATAAAGCCCACCATGAGGGCTAAGATTGCCATCAGCTCTACCCATCTTTGGGAGCCTGGCTCTGCGAGCCCTTGCAATACAGAGGCAGAAAGAAGGGCAATTATTGCCACTGGACCCGTTGCCAAAAACCTTGAACTGCCAAAGAGGGCTGCCACAGCCACCGGCAAAAAGGATGCATAGAGCCCGTAGATGGGTGGCATACCCGCCAGCAGGGCGTAAGCCATACTCTGGGGCACCAGAACTGCTGCTATAGTGAGCCCAGCTATAAGATCCTTAATAAACTTATCTCTGTTGTAGTCCTTGAACCAAACAAGAAAGGGTGCAGGGTTGAAGCTAACGCCTATTTTCATGCTTTTCTATTTTAACACCAAACTTTTCATAGACGGAGGGCAGAATGAGCAGTGTAAGCAAAGTGGAAGTAAAAATTCCACCTATAACCACCAGGGCTAAGGGCTTTTGAACCTCCGAGCCTATGCCCTTTGACAGAAGCATGGGCACCAATCCGAGGTATGTGGCGGTGGCGGTTATTAGGATTGGTCTTAGCCTAAAGCTCCCTCCTTTGTAGTTATGCACCTTTTAGTAAGCTCCAGAAGTTAGCTCAACCCCTTCCACCCGCACTTGTTGGCACATCACCGAACTTTTCCACCCTGCTCACCATAACACTGCTTACAAACACGACTCCCGAATGTTTGTTCAGAAAAGGAGTTATGCCTTCAAGCAGCGCTTCAACAAGGCTCTCTGGCATTACCGAGATAACCATCACAAGGGTGTCCTCTTCGTTGAATAGGAGATGTCCTCCGTGAAAACCGTGGCTACCCTTTCCGGAAAGGTTGTGTATTATAGTGTAGCCACTGACGCCCGCCCTTTCGAGAAGGTCAATTACAAAGTCTAAGTCTTCTCCTCTGACAACTATCTCTACTTTTTTCATCTCGTGAAGCTTTACACTCTTCATACCTTTACCTCCTCCTTTTTAAGATATTCAACCCAATTGCCTTCTAAGTATCTATAAAAGACTCCGCTTTCTGGGTCAAGGATCATCACGTTTATCCACTCGTTTTGCATAAGTTCCCTTATCTTTCTTATTTTGTTTATGGTTCTCTTTGCCAACTCAAAGGGAGCCTCTATAACAAGCGTGTATCTTATGGGTATGTGGAAGGGCTTGCCATCCTTTAGCACCGTTTGGGCGGGCAGACCTGTTCTTAGGTCGCTGTAATTACCAGTCATGACACCTATTCTTCCCACTATGTTTTGATAGACCTTGCTTCCGCTACCATAAGCCTCGTTATCCACCGTCGAAAAGTAGTATTCAGAGTTTATCCATTGACCTACAACAGCTGGACCTGCCAGTATGTTTTCCAGCAAGAAACCTTTTTTATCTACGCGATAGTCGTAAGAGTGCAAGAATACTCTACCCATCAAGTTGGCGGAGCTGGTGAGGTCTCTCCTGCCTATAATGAAGGCGTAGTTGCCAGAAAGACCCCACTCGGGTCTAACTTCAGACCAATCGTAGGCTTTCCTGTAAACCTCCTCCGGCTTCTTTGCATCCAAAAACTGCCCTCTTTCTACAAGGGTAAGCTCCCTAGCCCTTTGAAAGTCTTTCCTTATGTTTTCAAGTAGTGGAAGGTAGTTCGCGGGCAAAAACTCAAGGTCGTAGAGAGATATTTCATCGGTAGTGGTATTATGGATGCCGGGGACGAATACAGTGCTTGATGGTATCTCCAATCCATGTTTTTGAGCCATTATCTGCCTTACCTCAGGGTCGTTAGCCATAACGCAGAATGCCCTTGCGTTATAAATACCCGAAGCACCACCGCAGGCACCACAATCCAGGGCGGACTCGTAGGGGTTGTTCTCAGACCTGCTCCCGTGTCCAAGCACAAAAACTATTGGGACAAAGTCTTTGGTTAAACCAATGCTTTTTAGGGCTGTGGATATTAGAAATGCCTG
>Ga0308398_1000472_pt1 | contig 25200 bp, 17 predicted proteins | sample Hotspr20SampleT9_FD_202360 | JGI IMG/M metagenome (GOLD analysis project Ga0308398, IMG submission 202360) | Hot spring phototrophic mat microbial communities from Mushroom Spring, Yellowstone National Park, Wyoming, United States - 20051001_T9 ...
GTATTTTATAATTAACATTATTGTATTTAATATAAACGCCATATCTTCCTTTTAATATTGATAGTTCAGAATTTTCTGGGAAAACTTTTAATGGTCCTTTTGGTTCTTTTTCTTTTTCCTCAATAAGTTCAATAGCCCTTTCTAGTGTAATGGTATAAGGATCGTCGATTTGTTTTTTTAGAGAATAAAATTTTTTGTTGTAAAGGACGTAGGGTCCAAATTTTCCTAAATTTACAATAACATCATGTCCATGGTACGAGCCTAAATTTCGTGGCATGTTAAATAGTTCAAGAGCTTCTTCAAGTGTAATTGTTTCAATTAGTTGATTTCTTTTTAAGCTAGCAAATCGAGGTTTTTCGGTTTGGCTACTTTCGCCAAGTTGAATTATAGGGCCAAATTTACCATATTTAGCATATACTTTTAAACCTGTTTTTGGATCTATACCTAAAAGTCTTTCTTGATTTATTTTTTCTTTTGATGTTTCTAGTTCTTTAATTTTAGGATGAAATTCAGAATAAAATTCTTTTAATAGATTTACCCAGTGTAATTTACCTTCAGCTATTTCGTCGAGTTTTTTCTCGATATTTGCCGTGAAGTTGTATTCAATTATTTCAGGAAAAACGGAAAGAAGGTAGTCGTTAACTATAATTCCGGTGTCTGTTGGTATTAATTTTCCTTTTTCATATCCATAAGTTTCTTTTTTTATAATTTCTGTTATTTTATTTTTTTCAAGTGTTATTATTTCAATGTCTCTATAAGAAGCTGATTTGTTGGTTTTAATAACATATCCTCTTTGTTGAATAGTTGAAATAATTGGTGCGTATGTTGAAGGACGTCCTATGCCAAGTTCTTCTAATTTTTTAACTAAGCTGGCTTCGGTATATCTTGCCGGAGCATTGTTATATTTTTGAATAGCTTGAATAATTTTAGGTGTTAAGTTTTGATTTATTGAAATATTAGGAATAATTGTTTCTTCATCATTATTTTCATTGTCTTCTTCGCTGGTTTCTTTATATAGTTTCATAAAACCATCGAATATAATAACTTTTCCTATAGCAATAAATTTATATGGCGAATTGTTATGCTGTATAGTAATTGTTGTTTTCTCGATTTTAGCTTCTTGCATTTGCGATGCTATAGCTCTTTGCCAGATAAGTTCGTATAATTTTTTTTCTTGTGCAGTTCCTTCTATTGTATGATTAGAAAAATAAGTTGGTCGTATAGCTTCGTGAGCTTCTTGTGCTCCTTTTGTTTTGGTTTTATATTGACGACTTTTGTGATATTCTTTGCCAAAGAGTTTTTCAATTTCTTTTTTTGCTGCGTTTATAGCTAAATTCGATAAATTCACGGAATCTGTTCTCATGTATGTTATGAATCCCGATTCGTATAATTTTTGTGCTATTGTCATTGTTTGAGAAACAGAAAATCCTAGTTTCCGCGAAGCTTCTTGTTGTAAAGTACTTGTAGTAAAAGGTGGTGGAGGTGTTATTTGTGATGGTTTTGTTTGTATATCTGTAACTTTAAAAGAAGCATTTATACATTTATTTAAAAAATCAATAGCTTCTTTTTTTTCTTTAAATTGTTTATTGAGTTCTGCTTTAATTTCAGTTGTTTTGTTTTTTTCGTCGTTAAAAATAAAAGTTGCAATTACCTTGTAAAAAGATTCTGATGTAAAATTTTTAATTTCTCTTTCGCGTTCAACAATAATTCTTACTGCAACAGATTGAACTCGTCCAGCAGAGAGATTTTTTCTAATTTTTTTCCATAAAAGTGGGGAGAGCTCATATCCTACAATTCTGTCGAGGATTCTTCTGGCTTGTTGGGCATTTACAAGGTTTAAATCTATGTCTCTAGGTGTTTTAATAGCATTTTCAATAGCTTCTTTTGTAATTTCGTGAAAGACAATACGTTTACGTTTTTCTTTTGGAATATCGAGTTCCTCTGTTAAGTGCCAAGAAATAGCTTCGCCTTCGCGGTCCTCGTCTGTTGCTAACCAAACTGTTTTTGCTTCTTTTGAAAGTTTTTTTAACTCAGAAATAATTTTTTTCTTTTCTTTTGGAACTTCATAAATAGGAGTAAAATTGTTTTCGATATCAATACTTATTTTATTTTTATATAAGTCGCGAATATGACCAAAACTTGATTTTACAATAAAATTTTTTCCTAAAAATTTTTCGATAGTTTTTGCTTTAGCAGGAGATTCTACAATAACTAAATTTTGTTCCATTTATTTTTTTAATTTTGGGGTGCAATTTAATGATTTTTATTTTAACAAATTCAATTTCATGAATACTATTAGTAATCAAGAAAAAAGACAAAAAAAATGGATTTTGGTATTGTGGATTTCTTTTATTATACCAATAATTTTTGTTTTTACTTTGTTTTATTTGATCTCTGAGGGTTACTTGGGTTATATGCCAAGTTTTGAAGAGCTTGAAAATCCTAAAAATCAATTAGCTACGGAAGTTATTTCGAGCGATGGGGTTGTTTTAGGGACTTATTTTAAAGAAAACAGAACTCCGGTTAAGTATAACGAAATATCGCCTCATGTAATTGAGGCTTTAATAGCAACCGAAGATATACGTTTTTACAATCATTCAGGAGTTGATATAAAAGCTGTATTTAGAGTATTATTTGGTGCGGGGAAAAAAGGTGGTGGTAGTACCATTTCTCAGCAACTAGCAAAAATGTTGTTCCCACGCGAAGATTTTTCAAATCCTGTAAAAAAAATAATACGTAAATTACGCGAGTGGGTAATGGCAATAAAACTCGAAAGAAGGTACACAAAAGAAGAAATTTTAACTATGTACTTAAATAAGTTCGACTTTTTATATTTAGCAGTTGGAATTAAGTCGGCTGCAAAGGTATATTTTAATACTTCGCCAGATTCGCTTAAAATAGAGCAAGCAGCTATGCTTGTTGGTATGTGTAAAAATCCTTCGTTGTACAATCCTTTACGTAGGCTGGAACAAACAACAGAAAGACGCAATATTGTTTTAAATCAGATGTATAAATACGGATTTATTTCCAAACAACAATTCGATTCATTAAAACAATTGCCAATAAAAATAAATTTTCAACGTGTTGATCATAAAGAAGGAATGGCAACTTATTTTCGTGAATATTTAAGACAAATTTTAATAGCCAACAAACCTAATCCTGACGATTATATTGATAAGCAACGTTATTACGAAGATTCGTTAGATTGGGAAAACAATCCGCTTTACGGATGGTGTAATAAAAATAAAAAACCAGATGGAAGCCATTACGATATATATAAAGATGGTCTAAAAATATACACGACAATAGATTCTCGTATGCAGCGGTATGCAGAAGAAGCCGTTTATCAGCATTTAGCATTGTTTTTACAACCAGCATTCGATAAAGAACAGAAAGGAAGAAAAAAAGCACCTTTTGCTTCGAATGTAACAGATGAAGAAATTAAACAAATAATGATGACGTCTGTTAAACGTTCGGAACGATATAGAGTATTGAAAAAACAAGGACTTACGGAAGAAGAAATTTTAAAAGTATTTAATACGCCATTACCTATGACAGTATTTACTTGGAAAGGCGAAAAAGATACTGTTTTGTCTCCATACGACTCTATTCGTTATTATAAACATTTTTTACGAACAAGTTTATTTTCGATGGAGACAAATACTGGTTATGTTAGAGCTTACGTTGGTGGTATAAACTACAAATATTTTGCCTTTGACCAGGTAATGATAGCTAAACGACAAGTTGGTTCTACTTTTAAACCTTTTTTGTATGCTTTGGCTATGCAAGAAGGTTATTCTCCTTGTTACGAAGTTCCTAATATTCCTGTTTCTTTTGAGCTACCTGATGGTAAAGTTTGGACTCCCAAAAATAGTGGTCCAACCAAAAGGGATGGTCAGATGGTAACTTTAAGATGGGGTTTGGCTAATTCGGTTAATTATATATCGGCATGGTTGATGAAAAGATATAATCCATATGCAGTAATAAAAATAGTTCAAAAGATGGGAATAAGAAGTAAAATAGATCCAGTTCCTGCAATATGTTTAGGGGTTTCTGAAATATCCTTAGCCGAAATTACAGCTGCTTTTTCTGTTTTTGCAAATAAAGGCATTTATGTTCAACCAATTTTAGTTACCAGAATAACAGATGCAAATGGCAATGTGTTGGCAACTTTTAAACCACAAAGAAACGAAGCATTAAGCGAGCATACTGCTTATAAGATGATAGAGTTACTTAGGGCTGTAGTGCAACAAGGAACAAGCTGGCGATTAAAAGGAAGGTACGGTATAAATGCAGATGTTGGAGCAAAAACAGGAACAACTCAAAATCAATCGGACGGGTGGTATATAGGAATAACTCCAAAATTAGCTACAGGCGTGTGGACGGGAGGTGAAGAACGTAGCATTCATTTTAATAACCTTGAACTTGGTCAGGGAGCGAGTATGTCTCTACCTACATGGGCTTATTATATGAAAAAAGTTTATGCCAATCCTAAATTAGGTTATTCTGATAAGGATGTATTTGAAAAACCAGCAAATTTTGATGATGATATGGGTTGTAAACAATTAAAACCTTATGAAGAAATTGGAAATGATTATGAAATAATAGAATCAATACCAGAATAGTATGATAACTATTGATGACATTAAAGACTTGATATTAAGGCGTGATGCCTTAAGGAGGTTTCTTTGACATTGAACAGAAGAAAATTGTTCTTGAAGAAGAAGAATTAAAGACTAGAGATCCAAATTTTTGGTCTGAATCGAAAAAAGCAGAGGAAACATTAAAAAAGATAGCAAATTTAAAGAGTTGGATTAATAGTTTTAATAACGTAGATTTGTTGGTAGAAGATATTCAAATAATTTACGATTTTTACAAACAAAATGAAATTACAGAAGAAGAATTAAAAGAACATTATCAAAATGCTTTGAAAAGTGTTGAATCTTTAGAATTAAGAAATATGCTTCAAGAGGAAGAAGATAAATTGCCTGCAATTCTCAAAATAAATAGTGGAGCAGGTGGTACAGAAAGCCTCGATTGGGCAAATATGTTGTTGCGTATGTATCAGCGATGGGGCGATATGCACGGTTATAAAGTTAGAGTTATAGATATTCAACCAGGTGAAGAAGCTGGTATAAAATCTGCTATGCTAGAATTTTTGGGCGATTATGCCTATGGTTATTTAAAAAGCGAAACAGGAGTACATCGTTTAGTACGAATTTCTCCATTTAATGCTCAAGGAAAAAGACAAACAACGTTTGCTTCGGTTTTTGTTTCACCGCTTATTGATGATAATATTGAAATAAATATAAATCCATCAGATATTGAATGGGATACGTTTAGGTCGAGTGGTCCTGGTGGGCAAAACGTAAATAAAGTAGAAACAGGTGTTCGTTTGCGTCATATACCAACAGGAATAGTAATAGAGAATCAGGAGAGTCGTTCGCAGCAAATAAATCGGGAAAATGCTATTCGCTTGCTAAAATCGCAGTTATACGAGTTAGAACTTCAGAAACGCAGAGAAAAACAGGCTGAATTGGAAGGGAAAAAATTAAAAATAGAATGGGGCTCTCAAATACGCTCTTATGTTCTTCATCCATATAAACTTGTAAAAGATTTACGAACCAATTACGAAACTTCAGATGCACAAGGGGTGTTAGATGGAAATATAGATGAATTTATTAAATCGTATTTAATGCAATTTGGCAAAAATGAAAATTCTTAGTATTTTTTTTATACTAATATCACTTTATTCGATAGGGCAAAATTTCAGTCCAGGTATAAATTTTGGTTTTGTTGCTTCGCAAGTAGATGGCGATAGATTAGATGGTTACAATAAACCTGGATTAAAAGTAGGTATTTTAATACAAAACAATTTTTACGATAAATGGACTTTTCTGATGGGAATTGATTATATTCAAAAAGGAAGTAGAAAATTACGAAATCCTGATAATCCAGATGATCGATATTATTTATTGCGTTTAAATTATATAGAGGTTCCAGCTTTAATACAATATAAGTATAAAGCAAAATTTTTAGGAGAATTAGGTTTAGTGTTTGGATATTTGTTCAAAGCAAATGAAGATGTTGATGGTTATGGATTTATGGAACCTTATCCACCTTTTAAACCATACGATATACCTATTCGTTGCGGCTTAGGCTATAAATTGAACAAAAATTTATCTTTAAAATTCCATTATTCATATTCTTTACTTCCTATACGAAATCATCCTGCAAATCAAACGTGGTATTTCAACAAAGGTCAGTATAATAATTATTTAATATTTGCTATATTTTATGTCTTTGAGTAAAAAAATTGTTTTAGGAATAACAGGAGCAAGTGGTTCAATATATGCTCATCAACTTGTTAACGATATTTTAGAATATTCTGATTATCATATCAGCATAATTTATTCTGAAAACGGTAAAAAAGTGTGGAATTATGAACTAAACTTGCCAATACTTTCGGAAACTTATAGAATTAAATTATATGATAATGATGATATGTTTTCGGCACCTGCTAGTGGAAGTTCGATGTACGATGTTATGATTATTGCTCCTTGTTCAATGGGGACACTTTCGCAAATAGCAAATGGATTAAGTTACAATTTAATAGGAAGAAGTGCTGATGTAATGTTAAAAGAAAGAAAAAAACTAATTTTGTTAATAAGAGAAGCTCCGTATAATTTAATTCACATACAAAACATGGAAAAAGTTACTTTAATGGGAGGAATTATTATACCAGCTTCGCCAGCGTTTTATAACAACCCGAAAAGTATTACAGATTTGGTGAAAAGTATTACTGATAGGATTTTGTTAATGCTTGATATTAAAGTTGATATAAAAAAGTGGGGGAGTTAAATATTTTAATAAAGCCAATGATGAGTAATAAAAACGAATATTCTTTATTAAAAATTTTTTTTTTCATAATTATTTTACTTGGTTCACTATTACGTTTTTGGAATATTTCTGAAATTCCATTTACACATGATGAATTTAGTGCTTTGTTTAGAACTCAATTTTATTCGTTCAACGAGTTAATTGAAAAAGGTATAAAGCCCGATGGCCATCCTGCGGGGGTCCAAGTGTTTTTATATTACTGGGTTAAAATATTTGGCTTTTCTGAATTATGGGTCAAATTACCATTTATTTTAATGGGAATAGGTGCCTTGTATGTAATTTGGAAAATAGGATGTGAATGGTTTTCGGAGCAGGTTGCTTTATTAGCTGTATCTTCGCTTGCTTTTATGCAATATTTTATAATGTACAGTCAAATAGCACGTCCTTATATTAGTGGTGTATTTTTTACTTTAACAATGCTTTTGTTTTGGTATCGTTTAATTTTTAACGAAAGTAAAACATCGAAACAGCTTTACAAAAATGTTGCTGGATACATTTTAAGTTCTGCTCTTTGTGCATATAATCATTATTTTTCCTTATTATTGGTTGTTCTGATAAGTATTTTAGGTTTATTTTATGTTCAAAGAAAACGTATAAAAATTTACATTATTTCAAACATTTTAATTGTTATACTTTATTTACCACATTTAAAAATATTCATTCATCAGCTTGGTTTACAAGGTTTAGCTTGGTTAGGAAAACCTGATATTTATTTTTTTGTTAATTATTTTAAGTTTCTTACACACTTTAATATAATTGTATTAATATTTTGTTTTGCCTTGCTTTTTGGCGGCGGTCTTATTTATTTTTTAATAATAAGGCAAACATTTCGAAAAGAACATTTAATAACTTTATATTTAGCAATAACACCTGCTATAATTGGATATTTTTATTCTATTTTCATAGCTCCTGTTCTTCAAATTTCGGTACTGATTTTTTCAACTTCATTTCTGATATTATTTGTCTTTAGTTTTTTAGAAAAAACAGACAAAAGATTAGTTTTGGGTTTGACTATTTTATGGTCTTTTTTGCTAATATATTCTTTAGTTTTTACACGTGATTATTATACAAATTTTTATAAATCTATATATAAAGAAACTTTTCTAAAATTGAAGCAAATTAACAATGATTCAACTTTAGTTTTATGTGGTTTTAAAAAAGAAATAGGAGATTATTACATTAATAAATACGAAATAAATCAAACTTCTAACATATATTATCCTTATAGATTTACTAAAAAGGAATTATATAAATTGTTGAATAATGAAAAGTATCGTTATTTGTGTATGTCGAGAGTTACGAATGATTCGCCTTATTTGTTTGCATTATATAAAGAGTATTTTCCGAATGTAATATCTTATTATTATCTTGATCAGGGAGAAATTATTTTATTTTCGAGAGATTCGTTAATGTTTAATAAATGTTATACTTTTTTTGACTTTAATAACTTTAAAGAAAAAAATAATTGGGTATTCGATTTAAAAAAAACTGTTGATGATAAAAGCTTTGTAAAAGCATATTGTATAGATTCAACTACTGAATATAGTGTTCAATATGAATTTGTAAATAATGGTGAAATATATTCGTATGCTCAACTTGTAGATATAACAGCTTGGATATTTATTCCTAAACAGTTTAACGGTAGAGCTTATTTAGTGGCGAGTATTGAGAAGGATTCTATTTTAGTATGGCAAAGTGCTATCGTAGATTCTTCAACAATTCCTTTTGAACAATGGGTGCCAATTGCAACAACGTTGTTTTTTCCAGATTTTTCACATTCTCTCGACTCTTTAAAAATAAAAGTTTATTTTTGGAATCCTGAGAAGCAAATTTTTTACATTGCTAAAACATTTTTTGGTATAAGAAATAGTAATTTTAAGATTTATTGGATTTATAATCATTATTTAAAGTAAAATTGGTATTTATAAGTTTATTACTTTTGTGCAACCTAATATTATAAACAAAACGTCTTATAATAAATTTTTTTTATGAAGTTTTATTGTGGTTTGATTCTATTATTAATAACAACAAAAGTCTTTTCAGTAGATAATATTACTAAACCTAAAGTAATTACTACATCATTTATAAAAAATGTGGGGCAAATAGCTTCAATGGAAAATAATAAACCTGTTGATGAAGTATTATATTATGTTTCAACTTCTCAAGCTATTCTATACATAAGAAAAACGGGTTTAACTTATTTGTTTCAAAAGAATGAATACAATCAAGGCGAATATGACGATTATCCTCAAATTGCAAAGACTCATTGGCAAAGAATAGATGTAGAATATTTAGGTGCAATGTTTTCTGAAGTAATAGAAGATGATATTTTGCCCTGGTATTATAATTTCTTTTATGCACATTGCCCGAGTGGAATTACTAATGTTAAAAGTTTCAGGGAACTAACTTTCAAAGAGATTTATAAAGGAATTGATTTTAAAATTTATTTTAATGATAACGGTGAATTAAAATACGATTTTATAATTTCACCTTATGCAAACCCCGAGCAGATTAAAATTCAATATAAATACTCAAATCCTGTTATAGAAAATTCAGATGGAAGTATTTCTGTAATTAATAAATTAGGCGAGATAACAGAAAAAGCTCCTTATGCTTATCAAAAAAGCAAGACAGTTGAAATTAAATGGAAATTAATTGATAAAAATACCTTAACTTTTGATATAGGTAGGTATAATAAAAATGAGGAATTAATAATTGATCCTTTTCTTTTATGGAGCACTTATTTAGGCAGTGCAAATGATGATGTTGCCGAAGGCATTGCAGCAAATGGGAATATTATAGTTGTTGCAGGTCAAACTCTTTCGATAAATTTTCCTACATTAAATCCAGGTGGAGGTGCTTATTATACTGGAACTAATAATGGTAACAATGATTTATTTATAGCAAAATTTAGCGATGCTGGAGTTATGCAATGGGTAACATATTATGGTGGTACTAATAACGACATTAAAGCAAAACCTACAATTGTAAATAACCAGTATATATATATATCTGCTCAAACCTGGTCAGACAATATTCCAACTTTTAATCCTGGTAATGGAGCTTTTTATAAAAATACTTTAGACAACCCTTCATATCCAGATGGTTTTATTATAAAATTTAATTTAAATGGTACGTTACAGTGGGCTACTTATTTTGGTGGAACATATTCGGACGAAGCAACGTCAATTGCAAACACAAATAATTCTATTTTTGTTCAAATTAACGGTTTTTCGAACGATATTCCATTAGTTGATCCTGGTAACGGTGCATATCAGCAAGCAGTTAATACTTCAAATGAGAATATTTATGTAGCAAAATTCAACATTAATAATAACCAATTAGAATGGGGAACTTATATTAGTACTTCTTCTTCGGGGATTGGTGGTGGTGGTTGGAATGCTTTTGCATGTAGTCCCACTCATTTGTTTATGGCATTGAATGTAAAAGATTTAGATGCTCCAATTGTTAATCCTTTAAATGGTGCTTATTGCGATAGTTCTCACAATGGTGGTATAACTGATGTTTTAATTTGTAAATTTACTGAAAATGGTGTTCTTGAATGGTCAACATATTTCGGTGGAAGTGGTGTTGAAGATTTTCGTGGAATTACTATTGCCAACAATAAGCTTTGGATAGCAGGTTCTACCAATTCTACATTAAATTTTCCTTTATATGATCCACAGAATGGAGCTTATTTTCAAAATACTTATGGTGGAGGGAATAGAGATGGAGCAATTGCTTCTTTTTCTTTGGACGGTCAACTTTTGTGGAGTACTTACTATGGAGGAACACAACAAGAGGATATAAGAGATATAAAAGGAGATAATTATGGAATATTTGTTACAGGAAGAGTTATAAATAGTGGATTACCGTTGTATAATGTTGGAACTCCTGGTTTTTTCGATAGTAATCCAAAAAGAATATTTATTGGAAAATTTAAACAAAACGGTATTCGACAATGGATGACTTATTTTTCAGGAACTAATGGTGAAGGAAGAAAATTAGCTGTTACTGATAATGCTGTTTATTTAACTGGTTTTATTAACGGCACTTTGCTAACAAACGATTTAGGAAATGGTGCTTATTATCAACCGAATTATGGTGGTGGAACGTGGGATGCTTTTATAGCAAAATTCGACAAATGTGTAATACCACAGTCCTCAATTACCACAAATCAATCTGCTATTTGCTTGCACGATTCTACTTGGTTATATGGTAATGGAGGGATATCGTATATTTGGAGCACCTTAGAAACGACAGATTCTATTCTTGTAAAGCCGCTAAGTTCTTCAAGTTATTCTGTAACGGTTACCGACGACATGGCATGTACCAATGTAGCCTCTACGTATATTACTGTTTATCCATTACCCGATGTTAATATTACAGGTGCGCATTCGATATGTTATGGCGATAGTATAACTCTTAATGCTAATGGTGCTAATACATATCAGTGGCTTCCGTTGTTAGAAACAACCGAAGAAATTACAGTACAACCATCAGTTACAACTACATATTATTTAATAGGTACCGATGTTAATGGTTGTCAAAATATAGATTCTGTTGAAATTGTTGTTAATCCACTTCCTGATGTTAGTATTTTAGGCGCTCATCCTATTTGTTTCAAAGACAGTATTTGGCTTATTGCTACAGGTGCTACGAATTATACTTGGACACCAAATTCAATTAATGCAGATAGTATTTATGTTTCTCCACAATCAACTACCACATATTATTTATTAGGTGTAGATTCCAATGGATGTAAGAATATAGATTCTGCCGAAGTTATTGTTTATCCTTTGCCTGATGTTCAGATATTAGGTGCGCATCCTATATGTTTTGGCGATAGTATTACATTATTTGCTAGTGGAGCTAATTCTTATTTATGGACACCTGGAAGTTCAACAACCGATTCTATAATCGTAAGCCCCTTATCTACAACTAATTATTATTTACTTGGTGTAGATACAAATATGTGTAAAAATATCGACACAGTTACCGTTGTAGTTTATCAGTTGCCTAATGTTCAAATATCAGGCGATCATCCAATATGCTTTGGTGATAGTATTACTCTTACTGCAACAGGAGCATTAACATATTTATGGTTACCAGATTCGTTAACAGGCAATAGTCAAACTTATTATCCAACTGTAAATTCAACATACGTTGTAGTAGGAACAGACTTTAATCAATGTAAAAATTCAGATACTGTTACTGTAATAGTACATCCATTGCCAGATGTAAAGATTATTGGTAATCATCCAATATGTTTTGGAGATAATTTAACACTTACAGCAATAAATGCAAATACATATATATGGAGTACTTCCGAAACTACGAGCTCAATTATTGTAAGTCCACAACAAACAACACTATATACTGTAACAGGGACAGATATAAATGGATGTAAAAACAGCGATACAACATTAGTTATTGTAAATCCTTTACCAATAGTTAGTATTAATGGAGTGAATCCTATTTGCTTAAATGATAGCATTACTTTAACAGCATCTGGTGCTACTAATTATAGTTGGCAACCGTGGAACTATAATACATCGCAAATAACAGTTTCTCCGCCTACATCAACAAATATAATACTTACAGGAGTAGATGATAATGGTTGCGTAAATACCGATACAGCTACTTTAATTGTTTATCCTCTTCCAGAAATAAGCGTAACAGGCGTACAACCTATATGTTTTGGCGACAGCATATCACTTACGGCACATGGAGCAGTTAACTATATTTGGCAACCTGGAAACTTAACAGGTAGTTCTGTTACAATAAGTCCGCAAGTAACACAAACATATTATGTTTATGCTACCGATCATAACAATTGTAAAGATACAACAAGTTTTAGTATTACAGTTTATGAATTACCAGTGGCTAGTATTAGTGGTATAAATCAGATTTGTCAACAAGAAACAGTGACTCTAACAGCATCAGGCGGTCATTCATATTTATGGAGTACAGGCGAAACTTCTTCAACAATAGAAGTAAGCCCGATGAATACAACAACATATTCTTTAATTGCTAAAATGAATATATGTTACGATACAGCATACTTTACAATTGTTGTAGATCCTAAACCTCAATTGACAATAACAGCCGATACAACTATTATTATAGGAATGTCGGTTCCTCTTAAAGTAAATGGTGCAAATTCATACATTTGGAGTCCAATTACATATCTTTCTTGTTACACTTGTAGTAATCCAGTTTCAAAACCATCTGAAACAATAGAATATTGTGTAGAAGGTATAAACAATTATGGTTGTAGAGATACTGCTTGTGTAATAGTAACAGTTGATAAAGAGTGTGGAGAAGTTTTTATTCCATCAGGGTTTAGCCCAAATAATGATGGAAATAACGATGTGTTATATGTTAGGGGAAAATGTATTAAGAAGATGCAATTTATTATTTTTAACAGATGGGGCGAAAAAGTTTTTGAATCGTCTGACCCTGATATAGGTTGGGATGGTACATTTAGAGGAAAACCTATGGAATCCGGTGTTTTTGTATATTATTTAACAGCTGAATATTATAATGGATTAATTGTAAAAAAACAAGGTAATGTAACTTTAATTCGATAGGCTATGAGACTTGTAATAATTATAGTATTAGTTTTAGTAGTTGATTGCTACGTAAAATCACAAGATGTAATTTTTTCACAAGTAAACGAATCTCCTATTTTACTTAATCCTGCAAATGCAGGTTCGCAGCACGATATTAGAATTAACCTTAATTATCGCCAACAATGGCGTAGTATAACCGATCCTTTTATCTCGATGGCAGCAACAGCAGATGCGAAACTTTTCAGTCAATCTCGTTCATCTTCTTTTGGTGCAGGCTTTTTTATTTTGAACGATAGAGCAGGTGGGGCTCATTTAAATACTTTTCAATCGGGGATAATTGCTTCTGCAAAAGTTCCAATAAGTAACGAACAAAACATATCGGGTGGGATAGGTTTTTCTTTTTTTCAACGTAGTGTTGATTTGTCGGCATTAACTTGGGATAAACAATACGACGGATTGCTATATAATTCTACTTTGCCAACTGGCGAAGCTTTTAGTAATGAACGTGTAAATGCTTTAGATATGAGTGCTGGAGTTCAATGGAGTTATGGTAAGGGAGCAACAACATTATCTTCGAATGATAATATTGGTGCACAGGTAGGTATGGCAGTTTTTCATCTGAATAAACCAAATTTATCGTTTGATGTTAAAACTAATTCTTATTGGAGAATGGTTTTTCATACAACTGTTTCTTATGGACTAAAAAATTCAAATATGCAAGTATCACCATCGTTTTTAGCAACATTTCAAGGTCCGTCAAGAATGTTTTATTTAGGAACAGTAGTTAAATACAGACTTCAAGAATCATCAAAATATACAGATTACATTTTAGCTAGGATGGTTAATGTAGGAACATTTTATCGTTTTGGCGATGCTATTGTATTAAATGCACAACTTGAATGGGGACAATATGCTTTTGGAATAAGTTACGATATAAATATATCTTCTTTAACCAGAATAAGTTATGGTCGTGGTGGTGTTGAAATTTCTGCCAGATATTTTCCACTACGTTCAAGTGCTTCGAGCCGATTACTATAAATTAGTTTTTAAAAGTTTAGCAAAATCGTTTCCTGTTGGATTTTGATATATACGCAAATAAAAGAATGGAACAACTGCCATTAAATGGTCGAATATATCGGCTTGTACTTTTTCGAAATGTTTCCATTCTATTATACTTGAAAAAGCATATACTTCAAGTGGAATACCATTTTCAGAAGGTGGCAATTGTCGTACCATAAAATTCATATCTTTTCTTATATAATCTTTGCTTTTTATATATTCTTGGGCATAAATGCGAAAAGTTCCGATATTTGTTAGCCAGCGTCCATTTATAGGTTTACTCATATCGAAAGGTAGTTTTTTATTATATTCCTCTATTTCTTTCAACTTTTCTTCTAAATAAGATTGTATAAGTGTAATTTTTTTAAGTTCATTTATTTCTTCGATGGTAAGAAAACGTACTGTATTTATATCGAAAAATAAAGACCGTTTTATTCTACGTGCTTTTGTTTCTTGCATCCCTCTGTAATTGATAAATGATTCGGAGACCAAGGAGTATGATGGTATCATAGCTATGGTTTGATCCCAATTTTGTACTTTAACGGTATGTAAGGTAATTTCTGTTACTAATCCGTCGGCATTTTTTGAAGGCATAACTACCCAATCGCCAATTTTAACCATTTCATTAGCCGAAAGTTGAACTCCTGCAACAAGTCCTAAAAGTGTATCTTTAAATACTAATAACAATACTGCTGCTAACGCTCCTATACCTGTTAGAAAATAACTTGGGTCTTTTTGAAGAATTATAGATAAAATTAAAATAAAACCAATAGCATAGTTAAAAATATTAATTACTTGTAAAAAACCTCTGATAGGTCTATCTTTAGAATTAGGATTGAGCATGTAAATTTCGTTAAGCGATTTTAAGAAAGCAGAAATAATGAGCATAAGCATTACAATCATGTAAATGTAAACGAGTGACTTTACAACTGTGATCCATTCGGGATAACCTTTTAATAGTATTGGAGAGGAATAATAAACTATTAAAGCAGGAACTATATGCGAAAATCTGTAAAAAACTTTATTTTTAAGCAAAATGTCGTCCCAAACAAAATTTGTTTTTTTAACAATACGACTTACAATTACATAAATAAATTTTTTCGTTAATTGATTAGCTAAATACGATACAATAAAAACTCCAACAATTATTATTACTAGTTTAAAAATTTCTGCCCAAAATTGCGAAATTCCTATATTTATAAGCCAATTTTTTATTTCATCAATCATATGTTTTTAATATTTAGTTTACTTAGCACAACTGCAACTTTGACATGTTGTTTCTTCATGTGTAGCGCACTGAATACCTTTGTCTTTTAATGCTTTGTTTTGACTTATATGTGTATTTGGGAACTTCCCATTTCGTTTTATAATGATTGTTATTGCCAAACCTAAAATTGCAATACCAATTAAGATAAAAGCTATAAATAATAGTTTAAACATAATTTTTTTTGCAAAGGTAAAAGAAATTTATTTAATTATGAGTTGTCTATTAAAAAGTCTTTTTATTAAAATTTTTTGTATTCATAATGAACTCGGCGTAGAACTAAAACAAAATAATACTATAAAAAAACAGACCTGTAAAACTTTAATTTTACAGACTGCATAATAACAATGAATTATTAGATGTTTTATATTTAATGTCCTATTAACTCTTTATATTGTTCAGGAGTTAATAATTCGTCGTACTCAGAAGGATTTGTCATTTCTATTTTAATCATCCAGCCTTCTCCGTATGGGTCTTTATTTATTAGGTCTGGAGTTGAGTCTAATTTTTCGTTTTTTTCAATAACTTTTCCCGATACAGGCATATACGAATCAGACACTGTTTTTACTGCTTCTATTGTTCCGAATGTTTCACCTTTGTTAAGGATTTCGCCTACTGTTTCTATTTCAACAAAAACAACATCGCCTAATTCGCTTTGAGCATAATCGGTAACACCAACATAAGCAATGTTATCTTCTTTGCGAATCCATTCATGATCTTTTGAATACTTTAAATTTGTTGGAATATTCATGTTTCTTTTATTTTTAAAATTTATGCTTCAAAGTTAAATGTTTAATTCCAAAAAAACATATGTTTTAAGACAAAAAATTATTCATAAAAAAAGGGCTTAAGCCCTTTTTTTTATAACACTCCTTGATCAATCATTGCTTGAGCAACTTTCATGAAGCCAGCAATATTTGCACCTTTTACATAATTAACATAACCATCGCTTTCTGTTCCATATTTTACACATTGATTATGAATGTTTTTCATAATTTCTTGTAATCGACTGTCAACTTCTTCGCGGCTCCAGTTAAGTTTCATTGAGTTTTGCGACATTTCTAAACCACTTGTTGCAACTCCACCTGCGTTTGCAGCTTTGCCGGGTGCAAATAATAATTTATTTTTATGGAATATTTCGATAGCTTCTGGAGTACAAGGCATATTAGCTCCTTCTGATATACACAAACAACCATTGTTAACCAAGTTTGCAGCATCTTTCTCGTCTAATTCGTTTTGTGTAGCACATGGTAGAGCTATGTCGCATTTAACTTCCCAAGGGCGTCTTCCTTCATAGAATTCGGCTCCTTTGAACTCGTAAGCGTAAGGTTTTACTATATCGTTATTTGAAGCACGAAGTTCGAGCATATATTCGATTTTTTCTCCACTTATGCCGTCTTTATCGTATATATAACCATCTGGACCAGAAATAGTAATAACTTTAGCTCCAAGTTCTGTAGCTTTAAGGGCAGCTCCCCAGGCAACATTACCGAAGCCAGAAATGGCAACGGTTTTACCTTTTAAGTCTATACCTTTAGTTTTTAACATTTCTTGGGCAAAATATACACAGCCAAATCCTGTTGCTTCTGGACGAATAAGTGAACCGCCCCAGTTTAATCCTTTACCTGTTAGAACGCCATTATGTTCACTTGTTAATTTTTTCCACATTCCGTACATGTATCCTATTTCACGTCCTCCTACACCAATATCGCCGGCTGGCACATCTGTTTCAGGTCCTATTATTTTCCACAATTCGAGCATGAAGCTCTGACAAAAACGCATTATTTCGCTGTTTGATTTACCTTTTGGGTCGAAATCGCTACCACCTTTTGCTCCGCCCATCGGTAATGTAGTTAAGGAATTTTTAAAAATTTGTTCAAATCCTAAAAATTTTAAGATACTCAAATTAACTGATGGGTGGAAACGAATTCCGCCTTTGTAAGGACCAATTGCATTATTGAATTGAACACGGTAACCAATATTAACGTGCACTTGACCTTTATCGTCAACCCAGGGTACTTTAAAAGTTAAAATACGATCGGGTTCAACTAATCGTTCAATTATGTTAGCTTGTTCGAATTGAGGATTTTGATTATAAACTTCTTCGATTGATTCTAAAACCTCACGAACTGCTTGTAAATACTCAACCTCGCCAGGATGTTTTTTCTCGAGGTTACTCATTATTTTTTCTACATTCATTTTACAAAATTTTTAAAATTTATAATGCAAAACTATCTGTATTTCTTTCATAAAAAAATGAAACCTATCATATTTTTAAACTTTTATTTGTCATAAATATATATAAATGTTTGAAAAACAATAGTTTATTAAATCGTTATTTTGTAAATTACTGTTATACAACAATATGATAATTATCAATACAATAATATAAAAAAATCAATACTTTTGAAAGTCATAAAAAAAACTGGTAATGGCAAATAACGATGTAAATAAAAACCTTATAGAGAGGCAAAAAGAGTTAAATTGTTTGTTTGAAATAAATGAATTGTTTTCTAATTTAACTATGCCAATAGACGAAATAATGAAAGAGGTTTGTGTTAGTATAGAGAAAAGCATGCAATATAATACTATAAGTCGATGCGAAATAATTATAAATGGTGAAATTTATACTAATAAACCTATAAGTAAAACCGAGTTAAAGCTTTCGGCAAAAGCTAATCAAGACGGAAATTTTGTCGAGATTAATGTTTATTATATTAAACCGATAAGAAAAGAGCATAAAACTATATTTTTAACAGAAGAACAATTATTGCTTAATACCATTGCAAAAAAAACAGTTCATTATATAACTTATCGTTTGTTGCGTGAAAGTTACGAAAAGTTGAATAATGGAAATAATACTGTTAACCTAGAACAAAATGAACAAGTACTGTTGTGGTTAAAAACTTTATATTTAAGTGATGATGAAATAAAAGAGATATTAAAGAATATAATATATTTTAAAAAGAATGAAACTGTTTGTAAGCAATCTACCATAGCAAATTACATAATGTTGTTGTACGATGGTTATATGAAATTATCTTTAGAGCATTATTACGAGCATCAATTTATTTTTAAAATTTTAAAACCTTTTGATTTTATTGGTTTATCATCGTTGTACGAAGTTAATCATTATCCGTTTACAGCTGTTACAATAACATCATCTAAGGTTTATTTAATTGAAAAAGAAGTTTTTAAGAAAATAATTTTTCAAAATCCTTATTTTGCAGAGAAAATTTTAGGTATGTACACACATAATTTTTATTTTTTACTAAACCGATTAAATAGTATTTCAAACAAACAGGCACTTGGTAAGTTATGCGATGTATTATTGTATTTATCGGATGTAGTTTTTAAATCGTCTGTTATAGAAAGTTTTATTTCGAGAAAAGATATAGCTGAATTATGCGGTTTAAGTACAGAAAATACTGTTCGTATGTTAAGCGACTTAAAAAATAATCAAATAATAGCAATAAATAGGAATGAAATTCATATTTTAAATAAAGCAAAGCTTGTTTCTTTAAGTCATCATGGATAACAGGTTATTCTATTTTGCCTTTGTAAGCTCCTGATAGGTATAGGTGAAGCTGTATTCCAGCTATATTATATTTTTTATTAAAACTTCCAAAAATAGATATTCCTATTCCCATGTCATAAACCGGCTTGTATGTAATATCTGCTGTTGCGTATAATCCAATTTGATTAAATCCTATGTACCATTTAGTTAATGTGCCGTTAGACCATTCTGCATGATGAAAAGTACCACCGTATGCGAATGTTAAACCAAAAAAGGTTACCAAATTAAATTTATTAGTTTCTTTTCTTATTCCATAAAGAAAAAATAAATCGTTTAGGCGCTGCATACTTGGTTTTATAAAAAATTTGTCAGAAGAAACGTGATAACCAGCTTGAAACCAGTAATTTTTTATTCGGAACGAGTATGCAATAGTTGTATTATATTCCATTTGGTCTAAAATGAAATGGTAGCTATATCCTTGTCCTACTTTAAACCAGTTTGTATATGGCTTGTATATTTTATTGCCCAAAATGAACTCTTCGTTTTCTTGACTTAACGTAAGTAATGGTAACAATAAAATGATATATAATATGTATAAAAAACGTATTAACATTATTTTTTATTAGTAATATAATCAGCTGCTTGTAAAAGTTTTTTGTACCAATTGTTTCCAAATTTCTTACATAGTGCATCTTTGCAAAATTCAAAAACGAAAATGTTATTTTTTTTTCCTTTGCTACGTGCAGGATGGCATATATCCCACGAATGATAATTTATTGCTGTAAATAAATGATATTGTTTAATTCGTATTGGATATAAATGACACGAAATGGGTTTTTGAATAGATATTTTATCGTTATAATAGGCTTTTTCTATAGCACATTTGGCTATGTTATTTTCAAAAAAAACAAATACACATTCTTTATTATGATGAAGTTGAGTTACTTTATCGTTATCGTTATCTGTATAATAAAATCCTAATTCACTAATAAGTTTCTTTGATTTTTCTGACAAATATTTTTCAATGATGTGAATATTTTTTTGTATTTCGTTTATTTCTGATATGTCGAGAGGTGCTCCAGAATCGCCTTCTACACAACATGCTCCTTTACAAGCTTCTGTATCGCAAAAAAAATGAGTGTTTATAACATCGAGACTTACAATTGTGTTGTCTATTTCTATCATTCTATTAATATTTTTCCATTCATTTCTGTTGGGATTGGTAATTCCATAAGAGTAAGAATTGTAGGAGCTACATCGGCTAAAATACCGGGTAAAATTTTTTTGTATTGTTTTGAGATAAGAATAGATGGGACAGGGTTTAGAGAATGTGCTGTATTTGGGCTTCCGTCGGGATTTATTGCATAATCGGCATTTCCGTGATCGGAAATTATCATAGCTTCGTAATTGTTGTTTATTGCTGTTCGAATAACTTTTCCAACGCAATCATCTACAGTACGAACTGCTTTAATTATAGCATCGTAAATTCCGGTATGTCCTACCATATCGCCATTTGCAAAGTTTAAGCAAATGAAATCGTATTTTTGTTTTTCTAATTCTTTTAAAACGGTATCGCAAACCAACGGGGCGCTCATTTCGGGTTGTAAATCGTAAGTGGCTACTTTGGGAGATGGGATAAGGATTCTTTCTTCGTTCTCGAATTTTTCTTCTCTGCCGCCAGAAAAGAAAAATGTAACGTGAGGGTATTTTTCGGTTTCGGCTATTCGCAATTGTGTTAAACCATATCGAGACAATACTTCGCCTAAGGTGTTATTTGTGTTTTCAGTTTCAAACAAAACATTTACGTTTTTAAACGATTCGTCGTAGCGTGTCATAGTGAAGTAATGTAATGGAATTGTTTGCATATTGTTTTCAGGCATATCTTTTTGGCTGAGTACAGTTGTTATTTCGCGTAATCGGTCGGTTCTGAAGTTAAAACATACAAACACATCGCCTTGTTTTACTGTTGCTTTTGGTTGACCATTTTCATCAACGAAAACAACAGGTTTAATAAATTCGTCTGTTATACCTTCGTTGTACGATTCTTTTATAGCTTTTAACACATCGGTGCTTTTTTTGCCGATACCGTGTACCATTGCATCGTATCCTTGTTTAATGCGTTCCCATCGTTTATCTCTGTCCATAGTATAATAACGTCCGGCAAGTGTTGCAACATAAGCACCGGTATGTTTTATTTTTTCGAGTAATTCACTAACATAGTGAAAACCACTGTATGGGTCGGTATCTCTACCGTCGGTTAATATATGTATAGCTATATCGTTTACTCCGTTTTCATTAGCTAATTCGCATAACCTTATTAAATGATTTATGTGCGAATGAACACCGCCATCGCTTACAAGACCTATAAGGTGATAGGTTACATTTTTTTGTTTTGCTAATTGAAACGATTGAAGCAAAACGGGGTTTGTATCGAGAGTTTTTTCTTTAATGGCTTTATTTATACGAACAAAGTCTTGATAAACAATTCTTCCAGCGCCTATATTTAGGTGTCCTACTTCGCTATTTCCCATTTGTCCGTCTGGTAATCCTACATTTTCTCCACAGGTAAGTAAGTAGCTATGCGGGTATTCTTTTTTTAGCTGGTCTATATTAGGAGTTCCTGCGGTATATATTGCATCTGAACGACTTTTATCGCCTATTCCCCAACCATCTAAAATTACAAGTAAAAATTTTGTTCGAGGTTTCATTTTTGTTTTTCGCAAAAATAAACATTTTTAGCGACTTATTTTGCTTAAAATAGATGAAACGATTTTAACTAAATTATAAATAGAGCTTTTTTTAGTGTATTTTTAGTAAATTTGATAAAGTTATATTGTCCTACCGGGGTAGATTTTTAATGCTTCGGCTAGAGCTTCCATTGCATTTTGTATATCTTCTTTTTTTAGCACGTAAGCAAGGCGACACTCGTTTGCTCCTAGTGTTGGGTCGGAATAGAAACCACTTGCTGGTGCCATCATAACGGTTTGTTTTTTATATTCGAAGCTGGTTAAAAGCCATTCGCAGAATTTATCTGAATTGTCGATAGGAAATGAAGCAACAACGTAAAAAGCGCCTTTTGGCATTGGACAATAAACTCCTGGCATTTGATTAAGCATAGATACCATTAAATTGCGTCGTTCGGTGTATTCTTTGTGTACTTCGTCGAAATACCATTTTGGCGTATCAACGGCTGCTTCTGCGGCTATTTGTCCGTAAGTTGGCGGACAAAGGCGAGCTTGAGCAAATTTTAACGCTGTTTGTATAATTTCCTGATTACGACTTACTAAAGCACCTACTCGAACACCGCACATACTATATCGCTTCGAAACACTATCGAGCATAACAACGTGTTCTTCGAGTCCTTTAAGGTTCATAGCTGAGAAATGTTTGGCACCGTCGTAGCAAAATTCGCGATATACTTCATCGGAAAATAAATATAAATCGTATTTTTTTATTAAATCGGCAAGTTTCTCCATTTCTTCTTTTGAATACAAATAACCAGTAGGGTTATTTGGATTGCAAATTATAATACCTTTTGTTTTAGGCGAAATAATTTTTTCAAACTCTTCGATTGGTGGTAGTGCAAAGTTGTTTTTTATTGATGATACTATGGGTTTAACGTTTAGTCCGGCTTGTATTGCAAATCCGTTGTAGTTTGCATAATATGGTTCGGGAATAATTATCTCATCGCCTTCGTTTAAACAGGTCATAAGTGCGAACAATACTGCTTCGCTACCACCATTGGTAATTATCATATCTTCGGAGCTAACATCAATGCCTACGCTATGATAGTAAAGAGCTAATTTTTTTCTGTACGATAAATTACCGGCAGAATGGCTATATTCTATCACTTCTAAATTGTTGTTTTTAACTGCTTGTAAAGCTACTTCGGGGGTTTTAATATCGGGTTGTCCAATGTTTAAGTGATATACTTTTATTCCGTGTTGTTTTGCTTGTTCGGCAAACGGAACCAGCTTACGTATAGGAGAAGCTGGCATTTTTAATCCTTTTTCTGATATTTTTGGCATAATTATTTTGTTTTATGGATTTAATTTTTCTTTGTCTTTTACTTTTCCTGTAATTGTTAGAACAACTTCGTTATTTAGTGCATTTGAATGAATGGTAACTGTTTTGCTAAAAGTGCCTGAGCTTGTAGCATTGTATTTAACTTTAATTTTACCGATTTCGTTTCTTTTTATCGGGTTTTTGGGACAGTCGCTTACAGTACAATCGCACGAAGATTTGCAATTAAATATAATTAATGGTTGTTTGCCAGTGTTTTTAAAAATAAATTCATAAACAGCTTCGCTTCCTAAATCTAATTTTCCAAAGTTGTGCATTGTTTTTTCGAATAAAATATAAGGCTTGTCTTTTTTCTTTTGACTACTATCGGTTTGAGAAATAGAATGTGATACACTTGTAATTAGTAAAAGAAAAAAAACTATATAATTATTCATAATTTAATGAAAAATTAGGACTGCTAAGTTAAATAAAATTGATTTAAAATATCTAATAGTTTGTTCAGGAATTTTTTAATTAAGGAGTATAATGTTTAAAAACAATTAAGTAGATGGGCAATTGATAATGGTTAATTGGTTAATGAATTGCTGTGTTATGAAGCTAAAGTTTGAAAGAAATATTTTTTGTGCTTTATAATGAAATTTATTAGTAATTTTTATAAAAAATTTTTTCATATATTTACGTTTCTTATGATTTTAAAAAAATAGTAATATTTATGGCAAAAGAACAAAAATTTTACGATACTCTTCAAAATATTTTTATTGGTGCCAAGATTGAAGGTCAAGGTGGTTTTGTCAATTTGATGAGAATTAAATCAAATTATTATCAAAAAATTGAAAAATTTCTTAAAGATGATATCGAAAAAGTTTTAGAAAAATATCCATCTTTCAGAGAAGAGCTTTTTGATAAACTCTATTCATTTTTTAGTCGTTACTTTACCGAAAGTGGTTCAATTTATTTCAATTCAACACCATTTCATAATAACATTTACGAAAAAGTATATACCGACGATAGAGATGTGATATTGTTTTGGAAGACTCAAATGCTTTATTATGTTAAGACTGATAGAATATTTAGAAGCATGCCTATTGAGTTTGATGACTATAAATTTTACTTTGATGCTTCAACCATAGAAAACAAAAAAGCCAACGAAAAACGCAGTTTGATATACGAATTAAAGGAAGTAAAAGAAGATAAGACAATAGTTTTCAATGTTTATTATTCAGAAAAAGGGAGAGTAACAAAGACAGAAGATATTTTGAAAGAACTGAAGAAAAAAAATATAAAAATTGACGAAGAACAATTAGAACGAGCATTTCGAATATTTGAAAAACAAAGCGAAGTAGATTTTTTTATAAACAAAAACGCAAAAGCATTCTTGCAAGAACAATTTAAACTGTGGAGTTATCAATATTTTTGGGAAGGGGCCAAAGAATGGACAGCCGATAGAGTAAATCAGTTGCAGAAATTAAAGGATATAGCATTTAAGATAATAGATTTTGTGAGTCAATTTGAAGATGAATTGGTGAAGATATGGAATAAGCCGAAATTTGTGAAGAATTCTAATTATGTGATTACATTGGATAGAATCTACCAAAACCTCCCCTCTGATAGAGGGGTTGGGGGTGTTTTATCTTCTTCTGATAGAGTGGCTGGGGGTGTTCCCAAATGGTATGAATTACCATTCAATCCAAATCTCAAAGAAAGAGCCCGTGAATTAAGAAAAGCAGATAATTTAGCTGAAATTATTTTTTGGAAGCAAGTAAGGAACAAACAATTTTTGGGATTAGATTTTGATAGGCAAAAAATAGTAGGCAATTACATTGTGGATTTTTATTGCAAAGAACTTGGAGTTGTTGTGGAAA
>Ga0308398_1000481_pt1 | contig 25054 bp, 27 predicted proteins | sample Hotspr20SampleT9_FD_202360 | JGI IMG/M metagenome (GOLD analysis project Ga0308398, IMG submission 202360) | Hot spring phototrophic mat microbial communities from Mushroom Spring, Yellowstone National Park, Wyoming, United States - 20051001_T9 ...
AGCCCGGCGCGTGGGGTGGGAGCGCACGCTTTGCGATAACGATGGCAAAGATGACGGCGGTCGCCGCCGCCAGCCCGGAGAGCATCCGGTGGAGGGTGATGCGGTTCCGGGCGATTTGTTCCTGACATGGGATGGATGGAGATAGCCTGACGAAAACTGCAGTATAATAATCCTGTCATGTCGGAACGGTCGCCCGAACCCGATGATGCGAAGCTGTACTCGCTGACCGCGTGGCTGCTACGTGTGGGCAATGCGGTCAGCATAGCGCTGCTGACAGCAGGGCTTCTGTGGATGCTGGTTTCCGGCAGCCACACGGCGCATCATTCCCGCACTCTGGCTGAGGCGTGGCGCGGTCTGCTGCGGGCAGAGCCGGCTGGTTTCCTCCATGTGGGACTGCAGACGGTCATCTTGACGCCCATCATCGCCGCTGCCGCGATATGCCTGTACGCCATCGTGCAAAAACAACGCGCTTTACTCTTCCCTTCCCTGCTGATTATGGTGGCACTGGTGCTGAGTCTATGGTTCGGTATCGCGTGGTAGCCTTGCCATCGTATGCGAAGGTGAACCTCACGCTGGACGTGCGCCAGCGACTGCCTGACGGCTATCACCTGATTCAGTCGGTGATGCAGCAGGTCAGTCTCGCGGACGAGGTGGTCGTGAAACTGAGCAATGAGGAAGGGATTCATATCGATTGTACCGACCCCGCCATTCCCCGCGACCAGACGAATCTGGCATGGCGCGCCGCCGAAAAGTTCTACGCCCGTCTGGGCGAAAAGCCGCGTGTACACATCACGCTGCGCAAGGGTATACCCATCCAAGCAGGGCTGGGTGGAGGCAGCAGCAACGCAGCAACCACACTGCGCGCGCTGAACATCCTGCATGGACGCCCCCTCTCCATGAAAGACCTGCTACCAATTGCCATCTCCATCGGGTCGGATGTGCCGTTCTTTCTGATTGGGGGTACCGCGCTGGTGGAAGGGCCTGGCGATGCGGTCAGTCCCCTGCCCGTGCCTGCCAGCTATCCGCTGGTGATAGCGGTCCCGTTGGTGGGAGTTTCTACCACATGGGCATACCAGCGCATCGACGAAGAACGCGCTGTGAACCGGGAAGAGGAACTGCCCGCGCCGCGCACACCGCCAATGGTGAACGCCCTGCGGGCGGGGCTGAACTGGTTACCGCTACTGCACAACGACTTCGAAGCGGTTGTGCTTCCCGAACACCCCGAAATAGAACGCGCCAAACTGCAGATGGTGTCGTCTGGTTCGCTGACTGCCCTGCTATGCGGGAGCGGCTCGGGGGTCATGGGCGTGTACGCCGATGAAGTAACGGCGCATCGCGCGCTCACGCGTTTGCGACGGGCAGGCTTTCGCGCGTGGAGATGTGACTTCTGCTGGCGGTAACAAAAAAGTGGGGGTGCGCTGGGCAGGCGCACCCCCAGTGGGCGGGAGGGGTCAGGCTGCTTTGGGCTGGGGTTTGCGGGCTAAGACCTCGAACTTTGGCTTGTAGTCGGGACACTTGTACGACTTGGAATACTCTTTCGGGTTCTCCGCCTCGCTGACGAAAATCTGCGCCCCTGTCAAGCCGCACCGCTCGTAGGTGCGGTCGTAGTTGCCGCAGTCGTAGCAGCGGCGCAGCACCGTCCAGCACACGCTGCACCGCAGGCTACCGATCAGCTCCACGCGCCCGCACAGGGGGCAGTGGATATACACCTCGCGGAAGCCGTACTCCTTGTTCTGCAAAGCGGTGCGCACGCGCTGGTTGAACTGCTCCAGCTCATGCTGCAGCTCACCGGTGGTCGCCAACAGCTGGTTCATCTGCTGGGTGTTGATGAACTCAATCACGCGTTCGTCCAGCAGGTCCGATACCGCGGAACACGCCTTCTGCAGGTTCTTCAGGTGCTGCTCAGCGGTCTGAGGTTTGTAGGGTCGTTGCCGCTCACGGCGCGCTCCTAGATGCTTGAGCATCTCTTCGGTAACGTGCAGCGGGACGCGCAGGAACGCCTCTTTCTTGTTGGGGTATTCCAGAATGGCGTTGACAATCTTCTCCAGGTCGCCGATGGAGAGCTTCTCGTTGCGCACCTTCTCCACGAGGCGCAGCTGGGTACTGACCTCTTTGTTGAGCGGCAGCAAGGCACGTGCGTGCCCCTCCGTGAACGCGCCGCCATTACCGTTTTGCGAAGGCGGCTTCATCAGCTCCTGCTGAATGACCTGCGGCAGTTCCAGCAGCTCCAGATGGCGTCGAAGTGTGGTTTCGCTGACGCCCAGCGTGCGCGCCACCTGCTCCCAGCTCATCATGGTAAGCAGTCGCTGGATCGCCTGTGCGCGCTCAATGGGGTTCAGGTCCTCGCGCTGGAAGTTCTCCAGTAGCGCATCGGCGGCGGCTTCCTCATCACTCAGCTCGCGAACAATAGCAGGGATTTCGGTGAGCCCAGCCATCTGCGCCGCCCGATACCGTCGCTCACCCATGACAATCTCATAGCGTCCATCAGCAGCAGGGCGTACGACGATAGGCTCGAGCACCCCGCGCTCCTTAATGGACTGTGCCAGCTCCTGCAGGCTCTCTTCATAAAAGGTCTGACGAGGCTGGTTCTTGCCGGCGATAATCTTTTCCAGCGGTATCAACTGCATGTCTGGCATCTCAGCAATTCCCTCCCTGTATCTCTTCACAGATTTCTTTCCACACCCCATGCTCTCGAAAACCCGTACCTTTGCGGTTTTCTGGAGACAAACCCTCTGCTCCACCCCCTGCACAACCGATAATAGTCTCAGAAAATGAAGGGGCGATAGCGATGTCGCAGAGCACAGCTCTCGATACCCAGATTATCTGTGGGGTACCCGTACTGCAGTGGCGCGGTGTGCTTGACGATGATAGGTTGGGATACTGCGAGCGTATCTTGCAGTCGCTGACGCACAGCGGATATCGCGAACTGGTTCTTGACCTGCAGCAGGCAAGTATCGGTGCCCCACGCGAACTGTGGAGGCTCTTCCGCACGCTGGAGAGAATGCTCCCAGCCCACGCGCACGCGGAGGTGGTATTGCCTGCGGGTAGTCCGCCGGTGCGTCAACCAAAACGGATACGTATAGCCCAATCGGTGGCACAGGCGCTGAGCCATATAGCCCGCATTCCCGCAGCGAGTTTACAGGCATCGCTGACCCTACATGTGCGCTGGCAAGAAATCAGGGATGAGGAGTGAAAACGCATGGAGCAGAAGCAACCCACCGACCTGAAAGTGGTGCGAATCATCGACCCCTCGCTTTGCGTGGAGTGCCGTTTTGCATATATTGCAACCGTGGAACTGTTGGACGGCAGTCTCAAAGAGATGCTCTACTGCCGTCGCTTAGACTGCGATAACTGGGACTACGCCGAATGGGATGAGGAGGAATGGAAAGCGTTATGGGGGGAAGAGGCAGCATAGTTCTCTCCAGTGTCGATGAGCAACAAAGGCGCCAATCTCTGGCGGTAATCGACCTGCTCACCGACCTGCAGCGCGAATCGGCACAGCAGACACTGTTCACAATGGCGGCGCTGGAGTTCTACGAAGAGGAGCTGCTGCGCACCTTGCGTCAGGGATGCCCCAGTACCCTGGAGGATGCTGTCGTGGGATATTAGCGGTCTCCCGAAACTCGCCCTCGTAGCCGCACGCTTCAGGGGGTGTTTCCCACAGCGCGGGCTAAAGCCTGCGACTACAGACCTTGTGATGTAGTCTCAAACGCTTCTATCTCTTGTACTACCTGTAGTACTTTTCGCACAGGGTCGGCGTCTGCCGTCACCGAACGCCCGACGACCAGATAATCCGCCCCCGCCCGAACCGCCTGGGATGGCGTTGTGATGCGCCGCTGGTCGCCTGCACTGTCCCCAACCAGTCGGATACCTGGGGTGACAATCAAAAACCCCTCTCCCAGCCGTTTGCGTAGCGCCCTTGCCTCCTGCGCCGACGCCACCACCCCGTCCATACCCGATTCCTTTGCCAGTGACGCCAGATGTACCACCTGATTGCCTGCTCCCCGGCGCGTGCCCACCTGCTCGCGCAACTCCTGCGAGGAGAGGCTGGTCAGCACGGTAACCGCAATCAGCAGGGGTGGTTCGGATGCGGAACGCGCTGCCTCCACTGCTGCCTCCATCATGGCACGCCCACCGGAGGCATGCACGTTCACCATCCAGACACCCATCCGCGCGATGGCGCGCACCGTCCGCGCCACCGTGTTGGGGATGTCATGCAGTTTGGCGTCATAAAACAGCCTGCTCGCGCCCGCCTTATGCAAACGGTCAAAGATACCGAAGCCTGCGGCGTGCACCAGCTCCAGCCCCACCTTGAAGCCGCCCACATACGGCGATAGCAACTTTACCCACTGCACCGCATGCTCGGCGTCGGAAGTGTCCAGCGCAATCAGAATTCGCTCTCGGGCTTGCATCGCTTCACCGTGCCCACAATGTCCTGCACGTCTTTCTCGCCCTGTTCGAGCAGGTAGCGCTCAATTCCCTCCACCACCTCGATGCTGACGCGCGGGTTCACGTAGTTCGCCGTACCTATCGCTATCGCCGACGCCCCAGCCAGCAGGAACTCTACCGCATCGGTCGCGTTCATAATACCACCCATGCCGATAATGGGCACCTTCACCGTCTGCGCAACTCTCCAGACCATGTACAGCGCAAGGGGCTTAATCGCCGGTCCGGAAAGGCCACCCGTGATGTTCGCCAGTTTGAACCGGCGCGTCTTGGCGTCGATGGCTGTGCCGACGAAGGTGTTAACCAAACTCAGAATATCCGCACCACCATCGACCGCTGCCCGCGCGGTAACCGTAATGTCGGTCACGTTCGGGGAGAGCTTCACGATCAGCGGCAGGCGGGTACGCCTTCGCACTCGCGAAACCACCTCCCGCGTGGCTTCAGGGTCCACCCCAAAATGGATGCCGCCCTTCTCCTGATTGGGGCACGAGATGTTCATCTCCAGGGCGTGCACTCCATCTACCCCATCCAGCCGTTCCGCCAGCTGTTCGAACTCCTCATAAGAATCGCCCGCGATGTTCACGATGACCGCGCACCGGTACTGGCGCAAGAAGGGCAGTTTCTCGCGGATGAACGCCTCCACCCCCACGTTCTGCAGCCCGATGGAGTTCAGACACCCCGCCGCTGTCTCCACCATGCGGGGCATGGGGTTGCCCACACGCGGATGGAGGGTCGTTCCCTTGACCATGATGCCCCCCAGCCGGTTCAGGTCTACCAGGTCGGCATACTCACTGCCGTAACCGAACGTTCCCGACGCCACCAGTACAGGGTTTTGCAGGCGCAGAGGTCCCAGATTCACAGACAGATTCACCCCACTCATTCCCACACCACCTCCGCCGCGTCGAAGACGGGGCCGTCCACACACGCCCGTTTATAGTCTGTGCCTTCGGCAGTGCGCACCTTCACCGCACAACCCAGACACACACCCAGTCCGCATGGCATCATCGTCTCCACAGACACCCGGCAGGGCAAGCGGTGCTTACGCGCGAACTTGGCGACCGCTTCTAACATGGCGGTCGGCCCACAGGTGTATATCTGGCAACGGTCATGCAGCAATACGCCGTGTCCGTACAGCGTTTGCAGTACGTCCGTGACTTTGCCCCGCTCCCCCTCGGTGCCGTCTTCTGTGACCGTCCACAGCTGGATGCCCAGGTCGGCAAACTGTTTCTGACACACGAGCAGGTCGTGCCGACGTGCTCCGTTGACCACCACTATCCTGTCACGCGGCACGTCGTGTTGTATCATCTCCTCCGCCAGCAGGTACAGCGGTGGCGCACCCACTCCACCCGCCACCAGCAGATGGGTCGTGTCCTCGGCAGGCTGCGCGACCGCAAAGCGATTGCCCAGAGGACCCACCACCAAGACACTCTCGCCCGGCTTCTTGCTTGCCAGCAATCGGGTGAAGGTGCCACGTACCAGATAGACCACCGAGAAATTGCCCTGCTCGGGGAACCTGCGGAACACGCTGAACGGTCGGCTGAACAGCGGCTCGTAACCACATTGCACACGTATCTGCACGAACTGCCCCGGCTGCGTATACTGGGCAACCGTCGGGCAATGGATCTCCATTTCAAATTGACCGGTTGCCACTGGTCGGTTGGCAACCACCTCGCAATGCCCTGCACAACGCATGAAACACCTCGTTCGTCGTTTCCATGTGCCGATTATTCAGTTTACCTCAAGGCGAATCCTGCCCGCGCCGCGAAGACAGGTAGTCATCTTGACTTTTTGCCGTTTTTCGGTTACTAATGTAGTGTGTCGCACACTACCTTCCACATACAACGCTCCACCCCGGATATTCAGGGTGTTGCCCGCTTTGACCGGCGAACGAAGCTTCTGGTACAGCGGCTGCACGCTGGTGACATCGCTATCATCGACCATCCAGACCTCGACGGCGTAGCGGCGGAGGCGTTGGCAGACCGACAGATAGCAGCGGTTGTCAACCTTTCCCCTTTCATCACAGGGCGATACCCCAACGCGGGGCCCAGCATCCTTCTCCGTGCAGGGATACCTTTGTATGAATGCTATGACAGCAACCTGGCGGATGCCGTGCAGGAAGGAGGGAAGGTTACCATTTCAGGGAACACCCTGTGCCTGAGCCACCTGCCAGAGGTTTCCTTTCCGTTAGAACGTCTGGATGAGGCGCGCGTGTGGCATCTGCTGGAACTTGCCCAGCAACGGCTGAAGAGCGAGCTGCGCGCTTTTGCGCAGAACACTTTGGAATATCTGCAGGAAGAGAGCGACGCCCTACTGGATGTGCTGGCAGTTCCGGAAATCAGTACGCCGATAGCCGGGCGACACGCGGTGGTGGTAGTGCGCGGGGAGCGGTTCAAACAGGACCTCATTGCCATTCGCAACTATCTGCGGGAGATGCGCCCCGTGCTTATCGCGGTGGACGGAGGAGCCGACGCCCTGCTGGAGATGGGCTTCCAGCCCGACATCATCGTGGGCGACATGGATAGCGTCGGCGATAAAGCGCTGCGGTGTGGTGCCGAACTGGTGGTGCACCAGTATACCAGCACAGAGCGTGTTTCGCCCGGCCTGGAACGCGTACAGCGGCTGGGATTGCCACACAAGGTCTGGCGCACTCCGGGCACCAGCGAAGATATCGCCATGCTGCTGGCATACGAGAAGGGAGCGCAGCTGATTGTTGCAGTGGGCACGCACTTCAGCCTGCTGGAGTTTCTGGAGAAGGGGCGCAGAGGCATGTCCAGCACTTTCCTGACGCGCCTGCGCGTGGGCGATAAACTGGTGGACGCCAAAGGGGTGAGCCAGCTCTATCCCAAGCGGTTCGCCTGGCGCGAGCTCGGCTGGCTGTTTGTGGCAGCGCTGACGCCGGTGGTGGTGGCGTTCTTGCTGTCGCCGATAGGACGTGACCTCGTTCGTCTTTTAATGGTATGGCTGCGTTTGCGCTTGCACTTTTAGGGGGAGAACGGGATGTTTGCAGACCTGCGTTACCATCTGGTCAGCCTGGCAGCGGTGTTCCTCGCGCTGTCGGTTGGGATGCTCATCGGGGGGCTGTTTCTGAACACTGCACCCGCGCAGACACAACAGCGGTTGATTCGGCGCATTCAGGAAGACCTCGCCCGTATTTCTGCCGAAAGCGACCGCAACCGCCGCGATTTCGAGCGCATGGACCAGGCGATGAGAGAGTTAACGCCGCGTCTGGTCAAACAGCGATTGAAGGCGCGCCGGATAGCGGTGGTGCAAACAGGCGATGACGACCGCGCGTTGGCAGATACCCTGAAAGCATTGCGCGATGCGGGTGCGGAAATCGTTTCGGCAACGGTGGTCACCAATCGGTGGCTGGAACTGACGGATGAGGAAAAAGAGCGCATCATTCGCACCTTGCGCAGCCTGAAGCCCAATCTACCGGACGATTTTAGCGCCATCGTCAAAGCGCTAGCGAACGGGGTGGCGCTTTTCGGTTACGACCAGACGGTGGAGATATTGCGTCGTGAAGGGCTGATACGCGCTTCGGGCGAATACACCCTGCCCTGCCGCTATGTGGTGATTGTTGGGGGCAGCTCTGTGCCAGACAGCGCCCGTGCGGCAGAGATAGACCGCCCCCTGATCCGACAATGGCAGGACATCGGCATCGAAGTGGTGGCAGCGGAACGACATGATTGCGTGTCTTCGCACGTGGCGGTCTATCGGGAAACAGATATCGCCAGCGTAGACTGTATCGACATCGCACTGGGGCAGCTGGTGTTGCCTTTCCTGTTTGGAGCGCAGACAGAGGCGTACGGGGTCAAAGACAGTGCGGACCGGGTGCTTCCCCCCGCCCTCGTGGATGGCAAATGAGGCGCGTCTTCGCCGTGGTACCAGCGCATAACGAAGCCCAAACGGTGGCAGAAACGGTGCGTGCATTGATAGCCCTGCCTGCGGAGGTACTGGTGGTTGCCGACTGCTGCCGCGACGACACCGCCGAGCGCGCACACGAAGCCGGTGCGACGGTGCTGGTGCGGCAGGGGCGCGGAGATAAGTCGCGTGCGCTGGCGATGGGCTTTCGATGGATAAAGGCACAGGCACCCTCCGACGAGGACATTGTGCTGCTGATCGATGCCGACGTGGGTTCCACCGCGGGCGAAGCAGTGCATCTGCACGAAGCGATTGTCCTTGACGAAGCAGATATGGCTATCGGAGTGCTTCCTCCGGCGGGACGACACGGCGGTTTTGGGCTGGTGGCACGGTTCGCAAGATGGGTGTTGCAACGCCAGACGGGCAAGCGGTTCCGCGCACCCCTGAGCGGACAGCGAGCCATTCGCTGGCAACTGCTGAGGCAGCTGGATTCGCTGGCAGAGGGCTTTGGGGTCGAGGTGGGTTTGACCATGGACCTGGTGCGTCTGGGCGCGCGCGTGCATGAGGTGGATGTGCCTATGAGCCATCGCTACTCGGGCAGAAGCTGGCGAGGCTTTCTGCACCGCGCGAGACAGGGCTGGCACGTGTTGCTTGCGAGCATGGGATGGAGGCGGGTGCAGCTATGGACGGAAGAGTGATTACCATTATCTTGTTTGTCGCGGCGCCTTTTGTGGTACTGCTGGTCAGTATTGCTGTCTTCCCCCAACTCGCCCACCGCTGGAACTGGCTGAAGGCAAACTACCGCGGCAAGGTCGTGCCCTGTAGTTACGGGGTCATCTGGTGGGCTTTCTGCAGTGTGCTTTACGCGGAGCTGGCGTGGGCGTCGGATTCCGAGACGCGCGCGCTATCGATGGCGTTTTTTCTGGCGGCGTTCGGCTTCGGGTTGCTGGGACTGATAGACGACCTGTGGGGCGGCACGGAGTTCAGGGGATTGCGAGGGCATCTGCGCGCCCTGCGGCAGGGCAGGGTCACAACAGGTTTGCTAAAAGCGGCGGGCGGTCTTGCTCTGGCGATGGCAATCGCCTCCCTGTTGCAGAACGGCTGGGCAGTGCGACCAGCAGGACTGTTGATTGCGCTGATGGCAAACGCGATGAATCTGCTGGACATGCGTCCGGGCAGGGCGGTTTCCGTGTTTCTGGTGCTTTCGGTTGTGGTGGTGGTTTACCTGTTACGCACCGAGCAGGCATTAACGGCGGCATTGCTGGGCTTCTTGATGGCGGCTGCACTTTTGCTGCGCCGACGTGACGCCGCTGGCGAGGCGATGATGGGCGACGTCGGCTCCAACCTGCTAGGCGGGGTGCTGGGTGTCTCGCTGGTGGCGGGTCTGCCGCTGTGGGCACAGGCAACCGTCTTGCTCCTGCTGGTGGCGCTGCATGTCGCCGCGGAACGTGTCTCTCTCAGCCAGTGGATAGAAAACACCCCCTGGGCACACCAGATAGACCGTTGGACGGGGGTTCGATAGGCAGGTAACAGTCTGTCCGCTATGGGTCTTGTACCCTGCGTATCCCCCACAGGATGGATTTGTAGAAGGGGTCATCGATGCGGGTGATGTGGACGCCGACGCCACCTGATGAGTGGATGAAATGCTCCGCGTCGATAACCATCCCCACATGCGTCACGGTACGCTGGTGGGGGTCGCTGCCCCCCGCGAAGAAGATGAGGTCGCCCGGCTGCGTTTCCGCAAGGTCCACTTGGGTCGTTCGGGCGAAATCCGCCTGAAGGTCGGCATCTCGTGGTAGCACCAGCCCACACATGCGATACACCAGCTGCACGAAGCCCGAGCAGTCCAGTCCAAAGGGTGAACTGCCTCCCCACAGGTAGGGAACACCCAGCAACCGTTTCGCAGTGTACACCAGAGCGTTTTGCCAGCCCATGCGCGGCACGCGATAAGGCTCCACATTTTTACCCTGCAGGATAACCGTCCCTTCCACTCGCAGCGAGCCCGCGCGGCTTATCGCAACCCATTGCGGGGTTACATCCTGCGCCGCTACCCAACCCGTATGCCCATCCGGCAGAACGACCCGAAGCCAGTCCTCATACCACTCGTTTCCTTCCAGCCACGCCCCCATCGGAGCAATCGTGCAGTGAGGCGCATTGTGGTCGGGCTTCTCGCGCACGAACGCCCAGAGCGCGTTGACCCGATAAACCTGTCCGGGTGCCGGATACTCCTCGCTGTCATTCAGCCAACGTATCTGCGCTGACCGCACCCACCCCGTATATCCGTCGTCCGTCTGCACGTTCACCCAATTTTGCCCAGGATCGGGTGGGCTCATCAGCAAAAGGGTGTGTCCCATCAGCGTCTGAGAGACCTGCTCGCTGTCGCCGTCGGGCTGGGCGTGCATTTTAACCACATTATGGATGGCTACGGCGCGGGGCAATTTCGTCCTCCACTGGCTGAAAATACCGTATCTTTCACAGCTATCAGCCGCGTTCGAATGTCCTAAGATAAAAGTGGATACGCGCCACGCAGCCGATGCGGTGGGCAGGAGGGCGGAAGAGCCGGTGGAGAACGTCGGGCGCCGCCGTCCTGCCCCTTTTTTACCTATAGCGCGAAAAATTCGGCTAAGCGCTGAGCCAGGAACAGGTCGCCATCCACCACCACCTGTCCGCCCATATACGCCTGTTCCGGGCTCATCCTGCCTTCCACCAGCGCGAGGAGGGTCTGCGCGTTGGTGGTGATGGTCACATCTGCCTGCGCGCCAGAGTTTCCGCGGCGGACGCTACACTTGTTATCGGCAATTTCAACCTCCCACACGCCACCGCCCTCTCCAGTAATCGTGATGCGGTACAGCACCTTAGCCCCGTATGCCCGTTCAGGGCGGAAGCGTGATGGCAGGTTGTCAAAGAAAGCAGCTACCGGCGATTTCGCTGCTTCCGCTACTGCAGGAGGCGACTGCTTCGCCATCGCGATGAGCGCGTCAGCAACCAGACGCCCTGCCTTCTCGCCAACGCTCATGCTGGTTTCGTAGCTATACAGCGACAGCCCATAGTCCGCTTCAGACAGGATGTAACCCAGCTCGTCGTTTGCCAGACCGATAACCAGCTTCGGGGTCCCCTTCATGTGTCGTTTTATCTGGAAGCCGATGTTCGGCAGTGCCTCGCCAGGTAGAGTCACCATCTCCACCGGACCCAGCGTCACATGCATCACTTCGGTAACGACCTCATCGGTCTGCAGGACCGGTTCGGGAAACAGTCCAGCCCTCGCGGCTTGCTTGAACTGTTCATTCTCGACAGGAATGGTGATTTCAGCGCGTCTTATGGACAGGGATGCCTCCTTCAGCTCGGTAGCATTCTTCAGTGCGTTCAGAGCGGCCTGTCCCAGCGCGTTACCTACACGCTCACACTCCCTCCAGTCGTTGCCGGGCGAGTCGACGGTGACCATGCCGCCCAGTGCACCGTTCAGGAACAGGGCGATGCCGCCCTCCGCGCCCTCGATGGCCTGGCGCATATAGTGTACGATGTCGGAGGTGAGCGAGCGGATATTCATCAGCTCAGGGTGCACCGCGTAGTTCACGATGGTGGCAATGGTCTTGTTATCGCTGGCGTTTCGCAGTTGCAACACTGCAATAGAGGTATCCAGTATCTCTGCCACGCGCGTGTTCCGGGAAACGCCCTTTACGCCCTCCGCATTGGCAACCCGCAGCACTGCCGGTTGCAGATTCTTTGCTGCCTCTTCAATCGCGTCTGCCACTTTCTGCTTCATCTGGGCGTACCACTCTTTATCCACACCCGACACGCCTTGCTCTGGCTGTCCCCACAGACCGATGCTGTCTGGACCGCTATGCGTATGGGTCGCCGCGATAATGATGTGCGAGGCCGGTACGGCGGTGACTTTGCTGCGTATCTCCTGCACTGCGGGATACAGCAGTCCAATCAGGTCGCACGAGACGAGTGCCATTTTTGTCTCGCCCGCTTGAATCACCACCGCAGTAGCATACACGTCATCGTGTACCTCTTCTGCACGGCGGTTGGCGCTATAGCCAGCCAGATACGGCAGTTTCTCCGGGGTTATCTTCACACGAGCTGCGCCTGCCTGAAGGCTCTGTGACCATGATGCAGTTAGGGGCAACAAGACAAACAGCATGGCAATCGTGATCACTGGCATCAAACGGAACATGGGTGTTTACTCCTCCCCTCCCTCATGAAGATACTTGCCGGTAACCTGTTCTACGGCAACGGCAGGATTCCTTCCGAAAGCTTCGCCATCGGGAAAGACACGCTACCGCGATGCCGTGCCGACGTTGCCGCTCATTTGCACCGCTGTGGGAGAAGGTTCGTGATGCGCACCTCACCCGTGACCACGTTATCCGTAATAACGGCACGGCGCACCCCCTCCCCGACATCCACCTGCGGGCGGTCGTTGCGAGACTCACAACCGCGCACCAGCACCGCGCCGCCACCCGCCTTGCCCGCCTCGTCCAGTGCGCGCTGAAAGGTAGCGGTATCATCGGTTTTGCCGTCGCCTCTCGCACCCAAATCGCGCACATTGTAAACCTCACGCTCTGCCGTCGCAGGTATATCTCCTGTGAACAAGATGACGGAGGTCCCTACCAGAAACCATGGCATGACTGGCATACCTCCGTGTTCGTTTCTCTGGCGGTGAGATTCGGCAGAGAGCGGGAAGCATACTTGCAGGATAAAAGGGTCGCGCAGGAGCCACTCCTGCGCGACCGGTGTGGTTTGTGCCTACTGGCAGGTCTGTCCCTGCGGATAGGTGTAGATACCCATGCGTTCGTACTCGCAGATGAGCTGCGCCTGCGACTTGCGCGACCCGTCGGGGTTGGTGAGTGCAGGGTCGCGATAGTACTTCGCGTGACCATCGGTGAAAATCCAGTTGCGCCCACCCATGTGGCGCTGTCCCTTCGGCCAGCGGCGGTTTGGTGCGCCGTTGTCGTAGCCGGGTGCGATGTACCAGCCCGCAAAGGCATTGCCGTTGGACTCGATGCGGCTGCCGACGTCGGTCACATAGAACGTCTGTGCCGGGAACTGGATGGACGCCATCGGCAACATCTTGCGGCAGTCATACTGATCCCAGCTAATGTAGTAGCCGCCTGCCAGCAGATAGTTTCCTGCATACGACAGGGGAAGCACGTCTCGCATCCCGTTGACCACATTGCGGATACCGGGGTATGCGCCGGGAATGCCCGCGGCTAACAGCTGCAACTCGTAGCAAGTGGAGCCGAATTTGTTGAAACCGCCGCGGTCTGGGTCGCTGGGGCATACGAGAATCTGATAATTCTTCTTGTAGGGGATAATCGCCAGCGGGAAGGCAAACACGCCGCTCCAGTAGGGGTCTGTGCCGTCCGTGACCACACGACAACCCTGCGACTGAGGCGCGCTACACGGTCCCACCCAGCCCGTCTCCGGCAGGATTTCATCGTAGTCCTGCGCGTACATCATCGATGCCAGACCAATCTGCTTGGTGTTGGACAGACAGTTGGTCTTGCGTGCCTGCTCGCGTGCCTGCGCGAATACTGGGAACAGAATGGCTGCCAGTATCGCGATAATCGCTATCACCACGAGCAGTTCGATCAGCGTAAAAGCCTTTCTGGACATAGCCCTTTACCTCCTCTTAAACGGGGTTGGATACCGTGAACATCGTAGCATAAGTCACATCAGCAATCAACGGGTTCGTGGCGAATCTGTGTTAAAAAGCGTTTAAGGTTCACCATACGAATGAGGTTTATTATTTGCGGACAGGGGCGAGTTGGCATGATGCGAAGGTTGCCATCGCGTGGAATGCCATCAGCAGTTATCTAGGTTGTCCCAGCAATGACCTCAATCCAACAGCCTCAGTTTCCGCTGAGAAAAGGCGCACTCCAACGGAGTGCGCCTGCATCCTGTTCGGAGTCTCGAACCGATTGCGCTACTTCAGCGGAAACGCCAGCACCTTGCCGTTCTGCGACGCTGCCACCACCACGTCGTCCGCCGACAAACCGGAGATGCTGGGCGAACGCACAAACGACTCTCCATTGTTGCTGCCGTCGTAAAGGTGGAACTCGTCGGGAGCATCGGCGTTAATCGCGTAGAACTTGCCGTTATCGCTGCCGATGTAGATGTACGGCGTGTTGCTGCCCTGTTTGCGCACCACGATGGGCATTCCCAGAAACCTGCCTGCGTCGGGCGGCCTGATGGGGTAGCCGGTCTTCGCCGTGCCGTTGACCGCGTGGACAGCATGTATCTTGCCGTCCGTGGTGCCGAAGTAGACTACCTGCGCGACCGAGTCGAAGAAGGGACTTCCCACGATGGGAGCACGCGCATCATATGACCATTTGAGGTGCGAGGTCATCGGATTGGGCGTGGCGTGCATCGCCCAGAATAGCCCATTCTGCGCCCCGATAAACAGGGTGTTGGTGCGTATGTCAATCCACGGCGAGCTGGTCACGGGAGAGCCCGGAGAAATCATTTCTACCCATTCGTGTCTCAGGTCGGCGGAACGGAGGCAGACCACAAAACCATCGCCCGTGCCTACCCACAGGTGCGTGGTGCCTGGTGCAGAGGGCGTTGACGAGAATTGATTACCCCACTGGTTGGAAACAGCTAGGGGCAAACCGTTAGCGTCGTACGAATAGATTCGTCCATTGTTGGCGGGCACGAACAGGATGCCGTTCTGCACCACAGGCGAAGCCTCGATGCGGAACCCGCTGGCAACGGTGCCATTGCGCTGCACCGTGCCCGAGTTGGAATCCACCAAGAGCACCCGTCCGTCCGCCGTCGGCACGTAAAGCACACTGGCGCGCGCCGCCACACGCCCCGGCATGGCGGCACCCAGGCGCGTTTCCCATGCGGTGGTTCCCGCGTTTTGCCCGTTCACCCAGTAGGCATACAGCTGCCCAGTGTTGGAACCGATAATCGCCTTTCCGCCCGTGATGGTCACGTCGCCTGATACCCCGCCAGGCACCTGTACCATCCAGCGCGCCTCCAACGTGTTCTGCACCGACGCCATCAGGTTACGTTCTTGGGAGGTGGCAGTATCGAACACGGAACTGACGCGCAAGGGTATTTGGTAGGTCTGACCGCCAGACGCTGAGTTTGGGGCGGTTACTTTCACCAAAAGGTGATATTCCTCGTTCATCTGTAGGGATTTTGTTTGGTCGACAATGACCGTTGTTTCGCCGGCATCACGCCTGCCATCCCGGTTAGTGTCTTCAATCAGGGTGATCGACCACCCAGGTGGCACGGTGCCAAAGTGAAAGCGAAAGCGGTCGGTGCCATTACCGGTGTTTTTCAAAGTGACGGGGAAGCTAAAGGCACTGCCGGGACTTATCACGGCGGAGTTTATCGGCATTGTCAGTTCAATGCCTGCCACCTGTCCTACCGTAAGAATCTGTTCATTTGAGATGGCGCTGTAGGAGTTATTATTTGCGTCAAGGTAAGTTGCCAGCGCCCGCAGGCGAATCTGCGTGCCCGCAGGCGTTTGCTGGGCAAATGCGGTTATATTCCACGCGCAGACGATGGCTGCGGCGAGCCACACGCAACGGTGAGTTTTCATAGACAGCTCCTTGCACGGGTGGTTCTCACGGGGGTTGTGCCACAGGCTCGGAAAGAGCACAGCTGGTAAACCTCTGAGGGAGCCGAACTTCTGGTAGAATTGCCGACGGCAGGATTACCTGTGTTGTGAGAATCGCCCAGTTGCAGGCGGAACCTCACGGAGTGGCGAATCCTGTGGGTGTAGACTTTGAGTCGGAGGGGGGAACATGGCAGAGAAGGTAACACTGGCGATTGTCGGTTGTGGTGGCATCGCGGGTGCGCACCGCGAAGGGCTGCGAAAGCTCTGGGAGGCAGGTATCCGTGATTTCGAGGTGATTGCAACAGTGGATATCGACCGCGCCCGCGCCGAGAAGATGGCGGACCAGGTGGCGGAGTTTCAGGGTAAGCGTCCCACACCGTATCAGCAGCTGGAGGAGATGCTGCAGATCGAGAAGAGTCTGCAAGCAGTAGACATCTGCTCGGTGCACCGGAACCACCATACGCTGGCAATTCCCTGCTTTGAGGCGGGTAAGCATGTGACTATCGAGAAGCCTCTGGCATTGACCCTGAAGGCAGGGCGGCAGATGCTTGCCGCGGCGGAGAAAGCACGCACGGTCTTTCAGGTGGCGGAGAACTACCGGCGCGCGCCGGAACATCGCGCCATCCACTGGGCAGTGCGGCAGGGCGACATCGGCGAGATACGCATGGTCTTCTGGCTGGATGTGGGCGAACGGCTGTGGTACTGGACATGGCGTGAACACCGCTTCGAGGCAGGCGGGGGCTGGGTGCTGGACGGCGGGGTCCACTTTGCCGACCTGTTCCGCTACCATGTGGGCGAGGTGGATACCGTCGCGGCGCGCACGCACGCGTTCCATCCCTACCGCTACGGCAAGCCCGAAACACTGGAAGACCCCATTCCGGTGGACGTGGAAGACACCGTGATGGCGACGCTCACCTTCGAAAACGGCGCAATGGGGCAGTGGACGTCGGTCTCCGCCGCGCCGGGCAAGGGCTTCAACCAGCGCGTGCTGTACGGCGAACATGGCTCCATCGACTTCGGCAGCGGACTGAAAACACGCTCCGGGCGGGAGGAAAGCCTGCAGGAGATGGTGGCTCGGTTCCGCAAAGCCATCGGTGAGGACGGCTGGGAGCAGACGTTCCCCAAAGGCGTTACCGACACCATCGCTACCGAGCTGTGGGAGTTCATTCAGGCGGTGCAGGGCAAGATGCGGGTGGAGATCGACGGCGTAGAAGGCTACAAGGACGAAGCCATCTGCATGGCGTTGTACGAGTCCAGCTGGCTCAACGGAAGCACGGTTGCGGTGGCGGATGTGGAAGCGGGCGCCATTGCCAACTATCAGCGCGATTTGGACGAGGCGCTGGGGCTGTAAACGGATTCAATCTCGTGGGGCACGGGCAATTCAGGGATTGCCCGTGCCAGTTAGTGGGTGTTCGTGAAATTGCCTCGGCGTCATAATCTTCATACCGCGGAAAGAACGCAAAGTTAAAAGGTCTTCATCACTAGTTATAATGCAAAAAGCATGACCGCTGACAGCCAATTCCAGAAACATGTTATCTTTCGGATCGCGGCATACACGTAATCTGTCTGCGACGTCAACCCACTCTCCGTACCGAACGAACGCGCTGACAAACTCCATGCGTTCCTCTTCAGTGACGTAGTTCTCGAACCCCCTTTCGCTGCAGGACAGAGTTTAACTCTTCCACAGTATCCCCAGAGACCAGCAGTGTTCCATATTGCAGTGCCTTGTCGAGAGATTGGCGAGCTACCGAACGACGGAGCAAAAGAGCGCTCACCAAAACATTGGTGTCGAAGACAAAACGCAGGTCACTCTGCACTCAGTAGGGAATCCAGAATCTCTGGCGTCAAGCCACGTTGCTCTGCTTTTCGACCGATCTCGTCCATGATTTCTGGGAGCGAGCGAGTTGAAAACAGATACTCTCGTAACCAGAGTCTGAGCAGGAACTGCAGCTTTGCCGGCGTGTCTTTAGAAGCCTCTGCATAAAGCTTTGCCGTGTTTGCATCCACGGGGATAATGATAGTGCTCATCGTGCATCCCCCCTGATGTTGATACCACAGTCACCGCTCGCTCCACCACTCTTCAACCTCCGAACTCCTCATGCATTCGCCGGTGAATGGCTTCTATCGCCTCGCGGAATGGGCGTTCCAGATAGACGAAACGGTCGGGTTCCGTGAAACGTCTGTTCGCCCAGCAGCGGTGTAGGTATCCCGTCGTAGAACGAAACGCCTGCGTTTGCCTGCGCTGCCGGGTCCACGGGAATGTAGTCGGAGCGCGTTGGCACCCTCCTTTATCGCACGATTTCGAACCGTTCCAGGAGACTGTTATCCACCGTTCGATGGCACTCTACCCGCAGTGATTTGTCGGAAACAGTGATGCGCAGGTACTGGTAGCATTTCTCGCGTTTGGCAGTGAAGGCGGGCTGTTCAGGGGTCAGGTCGTACAGCGACTTTCCGCCGCCCCCACTGGTGACGTAGATGACGCCCTGCCCGCGCCGGTATCGGTTCGGATGGCGCACCACAGGCTTGCCACCAAGCAGGGGATAGGTGCGCTCGTAGTTGTGGTTGTGTCCGAGCATCACGAGGTCGGGGCGGTATTTGTCGAACAGGGGTTGCAGCACCGCGATGCGCGCGGTGTCGTTCAGGCGGCGGACGGTGGAGCTGTACAGCGGGTGATGCATCGCCACGATAACCCAGCGCACCGCTGGGTCGCGTCGGGCTTCGCTGAGCTCCCTTTCGAACCAGCGCAGCTGCTCCGCATCGCGGAAGTCCTGCGAATTGAACATGATGAAGCGAGTGTTGCCGTAGTCAAAGCGGTAGTACAGCTCCTTTTCGGGAAGCGCGAAACGCGCCAGATAGGTCGCGAAGCGGATGTTACGCTCGTCTTCGTGGTTGCCGGGGCACACCATGACGGGAACCTGTGACGCCAGCGGTTCCAACAGTTCGAACCAGTCATCCCAGATGGGTTGGTTGCCGTTGGCGTAGGAAAGGTCGCCCATGATGAGGTGAAAAGCCGGCTTTTCCCCTGCCAGCACACGGCGCACGTTCTGCTTCGCAGCGGGAGTCACGCCGTGGTCGGCAAAAGCGGTGAACACAAAGCGGGCAGGGGGCGTTGCCGGAGCGGTTCGGAAGGTGTGTGTCTCGCTCCAGCCCTTGCCAGCGTCGCCCACGCGATAGGAGTAAGTAGCACCCGGATTCAGGTTGCGCAGGGTAACCTGATAGAGCGGACCCGTCTCTTGCGCGTAGCGAATGCGTCGCGCCGCAGCGGTTTGCGACAACGCACTGCCCTCGCCGTACTGCGCGGTTGGCTGCGATAGCAGCTCCCGGCTCTGCCAGGTGATGCTCATCGTGGTTTTCGGGTCATCGCTCCACGAAAGATGCACCTGCGAGATAATCTTTTGCATGTGCGGTTTCACCTCCCTATACGTCGTTCGGCATGACTGCCAGTGGCTCCTTGCAGCCAAACCATTTTCCGCCGAAGGAATATCGCCTGTGAAGAGGAAAAGTAGATAGCGGGCACGTGTACGGGGACAGTTTCTTACTGGAGGTGAACACCGTGCAAAGCAAACGTCATCTCTCACGACGACAGTTCCTGAAGAGCGCAGGGGCTACTGTCATCACTGCCAGCGCACTGGGCTGGAACTACGCCTGGGCACAGGGTAGCGACCGTATTCGGGTGGGCCTTATCGGTTGCGGCGGACGCGGTACGGGCGCCGCGCGTGACGCCGCCAGTGCTGCCGAAGGCGTAGAAATCTGGGCGCTGGGCGACCTCTTTCAGGACAGGTTGGACAATTGTCGCAAGTCGCTGGCGAACCTGGGCGATAAAATGAAGGTGACCGACAGCCGATGCTTCGTGGGCTTTGATGCCTACAAGCGCGTGATAGACAGCGGCGTGGACTATGTGTTGCTCGCCACTCCGCCCGGTTTTCGCCCAATCCACTTTCAGGCGGCGGTGGAAGCAGGCAAGCATGTCTTCATGGAGAAACCCGTCGCTGTTTGCCCGGAAGGGGTGCGCATGGTTATTGAAACCGCCAGGCGGGCGGAGCAGAAGAAACTGGGAGTGGTCGCCGGTACCCAGTACCGCCACCATCCGGGATATATCGAGACCATCAAACGCATCCACGGCGGTTCCATCGGCAAGGTGGTGGCAGCGTATGCCTACTACCTGACCGGCGCGCTGTGGAAGTGGGACCGCCAGCCCAGCATGAGCGACATCGAGTGGCAAATCCGCAATTGGTTGTATTTCACCTGGCTTTCAGGCGACCATATCGTGGAACAGTTCGTCCACAACATCGATGTGATGAACTGGGTGATGGGCTCGCCGCCGGAGCGATGCATCGGCATGGGCGGGCGGCAGGTGCGCACCGACCCGGCATACGGTCACATCTACGACCATTTTGCCATCGAGTACGTGTATCCCAACGGCGCGCGGGTCACCGCCATGTGCCGGCAAATGGACGGTTGCCTGAACCGCGTGACCAATCAGGTCATCGGCACGGAAGGGCAGGCGAAGCTGGAGGGCTTCGATACCTTCTGGGTGCGTGGCACGGAGAACTGGCGCTGGGAAGGGCGGGTGAACCCCTATGTACAGGAACATGCCGACCTGATAGCCAGTGTGCGCGCAGGCAAGCCGATTAACGAAGGTGTGCAGGTGGCGGAAAGCACGCTGACCGCCATCATGGGACGCATGGCGGCATACACCGGGCAGGAGGTCACATGGGAGTTTGCACTGAAAGAGTCGAAGCTGAACCTGGTGCGCAACGTGACCGCTTTCGGCGAGATGCCGGTAGATGAGGTGGCAATGCCGGGCAAGACGCCGCTGGTATGAGGATGCTTTGACTAGCCGTGCCCAGTTGCGCCACCCTATGCGCTGGCAAATGGGTGTGGACATTCTTCGCGTTGCTCAGAATGACATGTCGCTGTCGTGCTGAGCGATAGCGAAGCATCTCGTTGCCTTGCACAGACAAAGCGTTCGAACAGATTTGACCCTTAAGGAGGCGATGATGATGAAACGCAGAAGCGTTACCCGCAGGGACTTCCTGAAAACCTCGCTGGGCGCTGGCACGGTAGCGCTGGCGTCGGGTGTGCTGGGCTGGAACTACGCCTGGGCGCAGGGTAGTGACCGCATCCGAGTCGGCGTCATCGGATGTGGTGGGCGCGGCACCGGAGCTGCCCGTGATGCCGTCAACGCCGCGCCCAACGTGGAAATCTGGGCACTGGGCGACCTGTTCCAGGACCGTGCGGAAGGCGCGTTCAATAGCCTGCAGAACCTTGGCGACCGCTTTAAGGTCACCCGTGAGCGCGTCTTCTGGGGCTTCGACAACTACCTGAAAGTCATCCACAGCGGCGTGGATATGGTTATACTGGCAGAGCCGCCGGGCTTTCGCCCCATTCATCTCAAAGCGGCGGTGGAGGCGGGCAAGCACGTGTTTATGGAGAAGCCCGTCGCCGTCTGCCCCACTGGGGTGCGTATGGTGCTGGAAGCCGCCAATCTGGCAAAGCAAAAGGGGCTGGGCGTGGTGGCTGGTACGCAGCGCAGGCACCAGAAAGGCTACATTGAGACCATCAAGCGCATCCACGACGGCGCGATTGGCAAAATCGTGGCGGCGCAGTGCTACTGGAACCAGGGCGGTTTGTGGAAGTGGGACAGGCAGCCGGGCATGAGCGATATCGAGTGGCAAATTCGCAACTGGCTGTACTTCACCTGGTTGTCCGGCGACCACATTGTGGAACAGCACATCCACAACCTGGACGTCATCAACTGGGTACTGCAAGCCTATCCCGTGAAGTGCATTGGCATGGGCGGGCGGCAGGTGCGCACTGACCCGGCATACGGTCACATCTACGACCACTTCGCCATCGAGTATGAGTATCCGGGCGGTGTGCGCGTGCTGAGCATGTGCCGGCAGATTGACGGCTGTGCTAACCGCGTGGGTGAATACGTCATCGGCACGGAGGGCGTGTCCGACCCTGCTGGCTGGATTCGCGGCAAGGTTCAGTGGCGCAACGAAGGCGGCAATAACCCCTACGTGCAGGAGCATACCGACCTCATCAACAGCATCCGCGAAGGCAAGCCGCTGAACGAGGGTGAGCAGGTCGCGCTGAGCACGCTGACCGCCATTATGGGACGGATGGCGGCATACACCGGACAGGAGGTGACGTGGGACTTCGCGCTGAAGGAGTCCAAACTGAACTTGGTTAAGAACCTGACCCAGTTCGGCGATATGCCGGTGGATGAGGTAGCAATGCCTGGCAAGACGCCGCTGATTTAACGCGGAGAGTCTTTACAACAGCATGACGGCATTACCGATATTCTTTTCGCAGGTGGTGGGGCACGAGATGGCGTTGCGCTTGCTGCGCCGAGCGATTGCCTCTGGAGAGGTGGCGCACGCCTACCTGTTGACTGGGGCGGCAGGGGTGGGCAAACATACGGTCGCCCATGCCTTTGCCGCCGCGCTTGCCTGTCTTTACCCCACGTCGGAGGGAGAAGCATGCGGAGAGTGTGAGAGCTGCCGCCGGCTGATGCGCGGGTCGCACCCCGAAATCCATACCATCGCCCCTTACTCTGAGCAGACGCTGATCTGGCAGCTGTGGGATGGGCATAGTGTGCCGCGCGAGGCAAAGGGAACCCAGGTGGGGGTAATCGGGCGTACGATAAACTTCGCCCCGCAGTTTGGCAGACGGATCGTGTATGTCTTGACCCGTGCGGAAACGCTCACCGAAGCCGCCGCCAACAGTCTGCTGAAGACCATCGAGGAACCACCGCCATACGCCGTTTTTCTGCTGCTCGCGCCGATGCCAGAGGATGTGATTGAGACCATCCGCTCCCGCTGTCAGTGGGTGCCCCTTTATCCTGTGCCGACATCTGTGATCGCCGAGTGGCTCATCACCCAGCACGGGGTGGAGCCGTCGCTGGCTCAGCGGAGCGCGCTGTTGTCGCAGGGGTGCCCCGGCGGGGCATGGTCGTTCGCCACACAACCGCAGGCGATGAAGCTGTGGGACTCTCTGGCGGAGCTGGCGTATGCGGTGGCAACGGAACCGCATGGCACAGCCCCGGCACTGGTGCTTGCGGAACGGTTACGCGCACTCGCCAGCATCGATATCTCTCTCCATGAGGAAGATGGCGGCGACACCGAACCCTCCGGCAAAGCCAAAGCTCCCTCTCGCGGCGCGCTGCTGCTGGCGATGGACGCGCTGTGCGCTTGGTTCCGCGATGCGCTGTGGATGGCGTGCGGGGGAGACACTAGCGGCGTTGTTTATCAGGGGGATGAACCGCGATTGCGGCGTGCCGCCACCGCAATGGGTGTACAGCGATTGATGCGAACACTGGAAACCATCCTGGACGTGCGCCGCGCAGTGGAAGGCAACGCCAACGTGCAGCTGGCCAGCGAAGTGTTGATGATGCGACTGCTTTCCCCCTGAGCAGGTATAATGCACACGGAGGGAAAGCAGATGGCAAACAAGCCTCTGGTCGCCGTGGCGATGAGCGGCGGCGTAGACAGTTCGGTGGCAGCAGCGCTGCTGGCAAAGCAGGGCTATGAGGTCGTGGGCATTACCCTGCAAATCTGGCAGGAGAGCCAGACCGACCCACGCCACAGCGGTTGCTGTTCGCTGGGGGCGGTAGTGGATGCGCGCCGCGTGGCGAAGATACTGGGTATTCCCCACTATGTGCTAAACTTCCGCCAGCAGTTCGCGCAAACAGTGATTGCCGACTTCATCGCGGAGTATCAGCGCGGGCGCACCCCCAACCCCTGCGTGCAGTGCAACCGCTTTGTGAAGTTCGACGCCTTTCTGGAGAAAGCGGACGAGCTGGGCGCACAGTACATCGCCACTGGGCACTACGCCCGGATCCAGTACGACGAAACAAGTGGGCGGTGGCTGTTGCTGAAGGCGGTCAATCACGAGAAAGACCAGTCCTACGTGTTGTTTCCGATGACGCAGGCGCAGCTGGCGCGCACGCTGTTCCCACTGGGGGAGTTGCCCAGCAAGACGCAGACGCGCGCGCTGGCTCGTGAGCTGGGGTTGCCCGTTGCCGACAAGCTCGACAGCCAGGAGATTTGCTTCGTCGCGGAGGCGGGAGGGTATCGCGCTTTTCTGCAGAGACGTGTCCCCGAGTCGATGCGTCCGGGCGAGATACGCGACGTGTACGGCAACCTGCTGGGCAGGCATCCGGGCATCGCCTTTTTCACCATCGGGCAGCGGCGCGGTCTGGGGCTTTCGGGGCATCAGGAACCGCTGTACGTGGTGGATATCGACGCCCAGAACCACGTGGTGGTCGTTGGTCCCGAGCGGTATCTCTACTGCCGCCGGTTTCTGGTGGAAGATGTCAACTGGATTGCGATTGACAGGTTAACGAAGCCACTTGCGGTCGAGGCAAGGATACGTTACAATATGCCTGAGGCGCCTGCAACCATCTTCCCGACAGACACGGCAACGTGCGTGGAGGTGGAGTTTGAGTCGCCGCAGCGGGCGATTACGCCGGGGCAGGCGGCGGTGTTTTACCGCGGCGAGATAGTGGTTGGTGGCGGTACGATTTCGAAGCGGTTGGAGCAGGAAGAATGGAAGGGTTGATTCAGCTTGGCGTTGTGGTGTTGATTGTATTGGCGATTGTGGTGCTGGCGTTGCTGATACCGGTGGTGATTCGCCTGCGTCGCACGGTCACCGAAGCAGAACGTACTATCGTAGAGCTTCGCGGTCAGGCGTTGCCCGCGCTTCAGGAACTGCCTCCTGCCATCAACCGGCTGAATCATGTTCTGGAGTCGACAGATACCATCCTGAACGAAACGCGCGCTGCATTGATGCCTGCGGTGAAAGAGGCAGGCGCCACGCTGAACGACGAGGTCATCCCTTCCGCCCGCGAGGCGCTGGTGACCATACGGCACCTACTGAAAGTGGCGCAAAGCCTCGTCGCGAAGATCGAGCGCATCGAGCGCGTTCTGTCTGTGGTGGACGCGGTCACACGTCCGCAGAAGGTGGCCCAGGCGGTGAAATCAGTGGCGGCTTCGCCCCTGTCCCGTCCTGGCGTATGGATGGAGGCGTTGCGGAAGGGTTTCGCGGTGCTGAAGGGCGAACAACCCACCGAAACTCCACCGTCGCCGGATGGGTCGAAAAACACCGAAGAGCCCCCTGCTGGGGGACAATCCGAACAAGAGAGAGGAGGAGAGAACGATGGCGAACAAC
>Ga0308398_1000502_pt1 | contig 24259 bp, 21 predicted proteins | sample Hotspr20SampleT9_FD_202360 | JGI IMG/M metagenome (GOLD analysis project Ga0308398, IMG submission 202360) | Hot spring phototrophic mat microbial communities from Mushroom Spring, Yellowstone National Park, Wyoming, United States - 20051001_T9 ...
ATACTTTAAAAAGCACCCAAATAAAGATTTATCACACGGACCAGTTGTTGATTGGGTAGAAGAAGAATATAAAAAAATATATGGAAGAAAACCAAGAGATACTTGGAGAGCTATAAGGAAATTACATCAAGAAGGATTTTTAATTAAGGTAAAAAAAGGAGTATACAAATACGATCCTGACTATGTTTCAAAAAAAGAATTAGATGATTTTACACCGGAACTAAAAAGACTTATTCTTGAAAGAGATGGCTATAAATGCGTTATTTGTGGAAGAACTGAAAAAGAAGGCTACGAACTTCATGTTGACCATATCTTGCCTAAGGATAAAGGAGGAAAGGCAACTTTAGAAAATGGGCAAACATTATGCTCAATATGCAATTTTCGAAAGAAAAATTATAATCAAACAGAAAGCGGTAAAAAAATGTTTATTAGATTATGGGAAACTGCTAAAAGATTAGGAGATGAAAAAACTCAAAATTTTTGTGAAGAGATTTTAAATACATATGAAAAGTATAATATTAATGGTCATATTGAATGGGAAAAAAGTGAATAAAATGAATGCAGCTAACAGCGGCTATACGCCATTAAAACAGCGCATAGCCGTGGAACGTTATATGCAATCGGACTTCGGCGGGCAAACCTTAACTATTAGGTGGGTACTATGGTAGATGAAGAAAAGCACAAAACAAAATTTGATAGAATAGGTAAAAGATGGAGAGAAAGCATAGATAAGGTTAAAGAATACGAGATTGTTGAGGATGATGAAGAAGACTACGGAGAATTTATACCATCAACTCCTTATAGGATTGATTATCGAGAGTATGAAGAAGCGAAAAAATTAAAACAGAGACTGCTGGAAAAGTATAAAGGTAAGAAAATAGAGGATGTGATTGAAGGTGAGGAACTTAAAACACCCAAAGGTGTATGTTACCACATAGAAAGTCAAGACATAATAAACCTAAAGGTGATTAACCCAGAGCATGCGAGAAAGAAAATTCTATCAGATTTGAAGTTAATCTATGGAATAAGAGAGGTAACCGAGTGTATCTTGAAAGAAGAGGGATTTAAAACAATTGACGATCTTATCGAACACCCTCGCTTTGGTTCTGAGGCTAAACGGTTTTTAGGAATCATTGATAAATGTGATGCTTCCCAAATCATTGATTGGATTGGACACCGGTTTTCAAAATCACATCCGTTAATCCTATATTCTTCTGGTCTTCTCAACAAAGAAGATTTTATCATTTTTGATATAGAAACTATGGGGCTTTTTGGGAGTCCTATCATATTGTTCGGCGTTGCCCGAATTTCTGGTAACCACATATTGATAAATCAGTATCTCTTGCGTGACATAAAAGAAGAACCAGCAGCTCTAACCGGCTTTTTATCTCATATATATGAAGATAGTGTCTTTATAACATTCAATGGTCGGACATTTGATGTGCCTTATATAAGAGAGAGATTGGCATATTATGGAATGAGAGGCGACCTTGAGAAACCACACTTTGATATACTTTGTTTTTCAAGGCGTGCATGGAAAGAACGGTTCCCCGATTGTAGTTTGAACACCTTGGAGAAATACCTATTAGGCATAGAAAGGAAGGGTGATGTCCCAAGCGCTTTAGTCCCGGATTTCTACGAGACATATATGAGAAGCAAAAATATAGGACCTTTAATTCCAATAATTAAGCATAATAAACAAGATTTAGTTACACTTGCGAATATTTTTTCAAGACTACATGAGGAATGGGGGTAATAGTGGAAGGAATAGTACATGCTCTAAAAAGGGAATCCCAATTTAAGGACCGGGTGGAACATATTGAAATCTTGCCTCCTAAAGAACCTATTTATGGAGAGTTGAAAAAAGATTTGCCACAAAATATAAAGCATTACCTCTTAAAAAAGAACATTAAACTTTATAGGCATCAATGCGATGCGATTGAGTATCTGAGAGCAGGAAAAAGCATTATTATAACGACACCTACCGCATCAGGGAAAACACTTGCCTTCAACATCCCAATCTTTGAGAGATTGAACCAAGATAAGAGTGCTACCGCACTCTATCTTTATCCCACAAAGGCACTCGCCAATGACCAGCTGAAAGTAATAAAAGAATTGGAAAACCTGAGCGAAATAGCTGTAAATCCAAATGTGTACGATGGTGATACACCACCTGATAAAAGACCAAAAATTAGGGAGACCTCAAGGATAATAATAAGTAATCCTTACAAACTCCATCAGATCTTACCCTGGCATTATAAGTGGCAAAAGTTCTTCAGTAACTTGAAGTTTGTTGTGATGGACGAAGCACATCGCTATAGGGGTGTTTTTGGTTCAAATGTAGCATTTTTAATAAGAAGGTTAAGGAGGATATGTGGCTTCTATGGTTCCGAACCTCAATTTATCTTATCCACTGCCACACTTGCTAATCCGATCGAGTTTAGTGAGAAGTTAGTTGGCGTTAGATTCGAGTTGATCGCAAATGATGGCTCACCCAAAGGAAAGAAATACTTCATTTTCTATAATCCCTATTTTGATGGCGTTGGCACGTTATCTACTCACCAAGAAACAAAGAATTTATTCCTATTTTTTATAAGAAAAGGCCTCCAGACGTTATGTTTTACAGTCTCCAGGAAAATGGCAGAATTAATCGCATTATGGTCGAAGAAAGAACTTGAAGGCCCTGAACTATACCTTATGGATAAAATTACTGCATATAGGGCGGGCTATCATCCGGAAGAGAGAAGAGAAATAGAGAACAAATTAAAAACAGGGATTTTAAGAGGTGTAACATCCACAAATGCTTTAGAGTTGGGTATAGATATAGGTTCATTAGATTGCTTAATAATTTCAGGTTACCCTGGAACCGTTATATCAACATGGCAACAAGCGGGAAGAGCAGGAAGAGGGATTGAACCATCTATTGCTACTTTGGTTGCATTCCAGAATCCTTTAGATCAATATTTTATGAAGCACCCAAACGTCTTTTTTGATAAATCTCATGAGCACGCAATAATTGATTTATCGAACCCTTATACAATTTCTGGACACTTGATGTGTGCTGCATCTGAAATGCCTATAAAATTGCCAGAGGACGGAATATATTTTGGGAATTGTGTCGAAGACATTTTAAAGGCATTGGAAAGGCAGAGTTTAGTTCAGAATACACCAAATGGTTGGGTTTATTCCGGGAAAGGTAGGGCTACAGAAGCTGTTAGCCTAAATAATATTTCTTCCGACATATTCAAAGTCATTTGTGATGGAGAAATACTTGAAACAATGGATAGAACACAAGCATATAGAGAAGCGCATAAAGGGGCAATTTTACTTCATCAAGGGGAAACATATATTGTAGAAAGTTTAGATTTGGAAAATGCCGTTGTCCAGGTTAAGAAGAAAGATGTAGATTACTACACAGAAGCTATGAAAGTTGTGGATATAAAGATTTTAGAAGAAATTGAAGAGAGAGAAATTGCCAACTTTACTGTTTCGTTTGGCGAAATAGAAGTAAGCGAGCAGTACGTTGGATACAAAATAATGAAATATGACAGAGTAATAGGAATGGAGAACCTCGATTTGCCATCATTAAATTTTAAAACAATGGGATTGTGGTTTACCCTACCAGAGGATATTGAGAAGAAAATAAAAGATGAGAATTTGGATTTTAATGGTGGATTACATGGTATTGAACATGCGATGATTGGGATAATGCCATTTCATGTTATGTGCGACAGGGGGGATTTAGGAGGGGTGTCCACACCAAATCATCCAGATACTATGAAGGCAACTGTCTTTATCTACGATGGGTTTGAGGGAGGGATTGGATTAACTGAAAAAGCTTTTGAATTGAAATTGATTAGAGAGATCGTCAAAATGACCTTCGAACTTGTGAGGGACTGTAAATGTGATAACGGATGTCCCGCATGTATATATTCTCCCAAGTGTGGAAATGAGAATAAACCTCTGGATAAGAAAGCAACCATATTGATATTGGAGGAGTTACTTAAACTCATGGAGCAAGAAGATAAAATTAAGGTGAGGCGGTAATGATAGATTTGTTTGGAAATCCCGCCATTATCCCGACAGCGTATAACACAGCATAAAAGGTTCGTGCCTTCGGGCCCACCCAAATCCTTCGCTAACGCTCAGGACTTCTTTTATACTGGTGATATATAATACTAAAAAGATTAGATAATAGGAAATTTAATATATAAGGTAGTTAGTGCTTATGACAAAAAGAAATCAACTGAGGAAAGGAAAAAATGAGTATCCTTTAAAAAATGAAATATAATGACACTTTGGAATAACAATACTGAAATTAAATTTTTTATTGAAACCTTAAAAAATTTTTTTTCTGCTGAACAATTATTTTATTACCTGAAAGAAGGATATTTTTCTTATATATCAATTAGTATGTGAGGAAATTGGATTATCAAAACAATCATTGGCAGACATTACCTTTTGAACGACTAAGAACGCTTTTCAAAAATCAGAAAACATAAAACTAAACAATACAAAGGAAATCCAGGATTACTACGTTCTGACTCAATGCTTAAAACCATCGGAAAATCAATCAATATTCGTGTTTCAGGAATCGCTTCAACAAAAATCCCCATAGTTGTTTAGTGCATATACCGTAAAAGTTTCAATTGGTATTCAATCATTATATTCCTCTCAACCTTAAAAAATATTTCAAATTTCTTTGAATCTCAAAAAATTAAGATATCAGTTGACACAATATTAAGTTATATAAAATTTCTCGAAAATATCTTTTTAATAAGGATAATCAAGAGATATGATATAAATGGCAAAAATCATATTTTCAGGTTTGTTATTCTCTTGCAAATAAGCAAAAGATAAATATTATCCATCAGAAAAAGATGGTGTTAAGCATAAATATCTTATCGATTTTCTTCTTGAAAAATAGTTTTTTTCTTGCAAATTTTTTAATTGATTTTAGTTTTTTTATATGAATTTGATTAAAGAAATTGAAAATCAAATTTATTCCTTAGCTAATCCAAAAAAAGCAAAAATTCTTTCAAAATATTTTCAAGCTTTCCCTGGTGGATATGGTGAAAATGATATCTTTTTAGGTATCAGTGTACCAAACCTTAGAAAAATTGCCACAAAATACTATAAAGGATGTGATCTAAATATAGTTTCAAAGCTTTTATCAAGTAATATTCATGAATATAGAAATGTTGCTTTGATGATTCTTTGTAAATTAAATATTGAATTATCAATCAAAGCAAATTTTTATCTTAAAAATATAGATTATATAAATAATTGGGATCTAATAGATTTTTCAGCTCCTAATATTTTAGGATCATATCTTTATTCATTAAGTAAAGAAAATCAAAAACAGATTATTTTACCTTTAATTAATTCAGATAATTTTTGGTATAAGAGAATAGCTATTTTATCAACTTTTTATTTTATTAAAAAAAATGAATTTGAACTTGCTTTAGAAATCATAAATCTTTCACTAAAAGAAAGATATCATCTGATCCAGAAAGCTGTTGGTTGGATGCTAAGGGAAATTGGTAAAAGAGATTTGAATATTGAAAAGAATTATTTGGAAGAAAATATAGAAAAAATAAAAAATATTGCATTTAGATATTCTATAGAGAAATTTTCAGAAAAAGATAAAATATATTTTAAAAATTTATATTATAAAAAAAGTATAAAAAGAACTTAAAATTAAGTAAAAATTGGTTAAAAAATAAGTAAAAAATTAATAAAAAATTATTATAAAAATGGAGTCAAAAAACGCATTTCTTTTTTATAAATTTCAAATTTATACAGATTTTGGTATTTTATATCCTTATTTTTCTAAAAATGGGCTTTATCAATTGCTTTTTGATCAAAAAATAAAAAATGAAAAAAAACATAAAATAATAGTTATTGAAGGTGATATTTTAAATCCAAAAAAACAAAATAAAGAAGAGTGTTGTAAAAATGTTTATTCTCATTATAAATATAATGAAATTTATAAAATATTTGAACAATTTAAAAAACTACAAAATGAAATTAGTTTGTATTTTAGCAAGAATTTGAAAAATTTTTCTATAAATATTGATTTTTCCTTTTATTCTCCATTTCAAATAAAAGTATTAAAAGAGCTTATGAAAATTAATTATGGAGAAACAATATCATATAAAGAACTTTCTTTAAGAATTGGAAATGAAAATGCTTATAGAGCTGTTGGTCATGCTTTATCTCAAAATAGAACTATTTTAGTTATCCCATGCCATAGAGTTATAAATTCGAATGGTGATATTGGTTGGTTTGGTGGCTATGGTAATGGAAAAGAAATTAAAATAAAATTTTTAAAACATGAAAGTGACAAAATAAATTAGAACATAGATAATTAATAAAAATAAAAAAATTAAATAAAAACAAAAAAAAGCATAATAAATAGAATAAAATTAATTTAAGTTAAAATAAATTTAGAAGGAATTATATGTCTATAGAATTGGTTTCTTTTGGAGGTTCACTGGAAGTTACAGGTTCAAAGCATTTGTTAAAAGCCAATGACCTGAATATATTGATAGATTGTGGTATGTTTCAGGGAAGAAGAAAAGAAGTTGAAAGAAAAAATAGGAATCTGCCTTTTGATCCATCGAAGATAGATTTTGCAATATGTACTCATGGGCATTATGATCATTGCGGCAATTATCCAACATTGACCAAAAATGGATTCGAAAATCCAATTTATTCAACAGATGCAACCAAAGAGATAGCTGAAATTGTAATGAAAGATGCTGCACATATACAAAAAAGCGATATTGAATTTTTAAGAAAAAGAGCTTTAAAGGAGGGGAAAGAGTTTGAGGAGATTTTACCAATATATGAGGAAGAAGATGTTGTAAATGTTATGAAGTTATGGCAGGGGATTGATTATGATAATTATGTAGAATTAAAAAATGGAATAAGGTTTAAACTTATTGATGCAGGGCATATACTTGGTTCAGCTCAGGTCGTTTTTGAGATAGAAAAAGAACCTTGCAAAATCATGAGAATACTATTTACAGGGGATCTTGGAAGGAAAGGAATGCCTATATTAAAAGACCCACAGATAGATACAGATTTTGATTATATCATTTGTGAATCAACCTATGGAGATAGGCTTCATTCTGCATTTGAAAATCTTGAAGATCAGCTTGCAGCCTTTATAAATAAAGTTTATGATAGGGGAGGTAAAATAATAATCCCTTCTTTTGCTATAGGTAGAACTCAGGAACTTGTCTATTTAATCCATCTTTTGGAAGATAAAAACAGAATTCCAAAGGATATGCAAATTTTTGTTGATAGCCCAATGTCTTTTAATATAACAAAAATATTTGAGAAATATAAAGATTATTATGATGAAGAGACAAAAGAAGCATTTATTAAGCATTCAGAAAACCCATTTGGTTTTAATAAGTTAAAGTATGTAGAAACTGTGGAGCAGTCAAAGCAGTTAAATGATATGACAAGATGCATAATAATTTCGTCAAGTGGAATGGCAGAAGCAGGAAGGGTTTTGCATCATCTTGCAAATTCTATAGAGAATCCAAAAAATGCGGTATGTATTGTTGGCTTTATGGCTGAAAACACTTTAGGAAGAAGAATACTTGAAAGAGAAAAAGAGGTTAAGATTTTTGGTAAGTATTATAAAAATAATGCAGAGCTTGCTGTTTTCGATTCTTTTTCAGCCCATGCTGACTATTCAGAACTGACTGATTACCTTAATAACTATGATAAAAATAGGCTTAAAAATATATTTTTAATCCATGGTGAACCAAAAGCTCTGGAAACTTTAAAAATGCATCTAAATGAAGCTGGTTTTAAAAATTCAATTGTTGTTGAACCATTTAAAACTTATGAATTGTATTAAAAAACTTATATTTGGATATTAATTTATGAGAAAAAGAGAGAAAATAAGTTTATCTTTTTTTATGTTTTTTTTATTTTTAATTACTCTTATTTTTGTTGTTAATTATTTTACAGGAATATTTGATCCATTATTATTTAAGGTTGCAAAAAAATCTTATGAATTGATACCAGAAGCAGAAAAGTTTTTATTAAAACAGGCTTTTGCAGGAATTTCTATTGGAACATTTATTTTAACTTTTATTCTTTTAATCTATCCAGTTTTTGTTAATGAGCTTGATATAAAAGAGTATTATAGAGATTTTTTCTATGGATTATTAACAACTTTAGTTTTCTATCTAACAGAAAAATTTAAATTAATTCTTATAACCCTTAAAATTGTAGACTTTTTGTTGATTATTATTGGAATAATAATTTTTACCTATTTATTAATAGAAATTGTTTCAAAGATGTTTAGGGATAAACAAAAATCTGTTGCATTTAAAAGCTAGGCGATAGCAAATATACTTTCTGGTATTGTTTTCAGTATGATATTATCCTTAATAAAAGATTTTAAATTTAAATTATAAAAAATAAATATAACTTTAAATATTAAAAAAAATAATAGAGGATTATAAATGAGTAAAATTAAAGAAAAAATTAAAAGAATATTTTTTTCAATAATAATACTAATATTAATATTTTTGTTAGTTTTTTTTATTTGGGTTCTTTTTCCAAGTAAACCTCATGAAATTGCTCTTAGATATTTAAATTCAGATGATTATGTTAATATAATTAATAAAAAAGATTATATTATATTTGAACCAAAAAATACTAATCCTAAAGCTGCTTTTATATTTTATCCTGGAGGACATGTTGATTTTAGGGCTTATTCTCCAATTTTATACATGATTTCAAAAGAATCTATTTTGGTTGTTCTTTTAAGAGTTAATTTAAATCTTGCATTTTTTGATATAAATAGTGCAGACAGATTTTTTAAAAAAGATTACTCAAAATATTCGAGCATAAAAATATGGGTTATTGGTGGACACTCTTTAGGTGGAGTTGCTGCTGCATTTTATGCTTCAAAAAATGACTTATTTAAAGGAATTATTTTTTGGGCTTCTTATACTGCAAATGATAGTCTAAAAGATAAAAATATAAAGATGCTTTCCATTTATGGAACAGAAGATGGTGGATTAGATAATGGAAGAAAGATTGAAGAACATAAAAAATTTATGAGTAAAGATAGTTATTTCTATATTATAAATGGTGGAAATCACGCTCAATTTGCTGATTATGGTAATCAACCAGGAGATAAACCTGCTAAAATAACTCAAGAAGAACAAATTGAAGAGGTTAAAAGAGAAACAATTAAATTTATTGAGATTTTGATTAATGATTAAAAATTAGTATTATTAAAAAGGTAAATATAATAATAATTTTAATTTTATTTTTTAAAAATGGAATTAAATTAAAAAATGGAGGGATTTCATGAAAAAAGATAATAGTAAAATAGTTGTAATAACAGGTGCAGCAGGAGTTCTTGGGAGATTATTAGCTCAAAGATTTTTAAATGATGGTGATTTAAGTATCTTAATTGATATTGATAGAGATGGGTTAGATAAAGTTTATAATGACTATAAAAATAAATATGGTGAAGATAAGGTTTATTATTATATTTGTGATTTTTCTAAAAGGGAAGAAGTTTTAAATACATTTGATAAAATCATAGCTAAATTTGGTTTTATTGATATATTAATTAATAATGCAGGTATTGTTACAGGTAAAACTCTTTTAGATTCTTCTTATGATGAAATTGAAAAAACCATGTTTGTAAATGCTATTTCTCATTTTTGGACTATTAAAAAAGTTTTACCATTAATGCTTGAAAAGAATAAAGGTCATATTGTAACAATTTCTTCAGCAGCAGGAATTATAGGTGTACCAAAGTTATCAGATTATTGTGCAAGTAAATTTGCAGCTTTTGGTATAGATGAATCCCTTAGAATGGAGCTTTTCAAAATAAAAAGTAAAATAAAAACAACAATTGTTTGTCCATATTATATTAATACGGGTATGTTTAAAGGTGTCAAAACAAAATTTCCATTTCTTTTACCAATATTAGAGCCAGAAAAAGCTGTTAATATAATTTACAAAGGTATAAAAAAAGGTAAAACAAGAATTATATTTCCTTTTATTGTTTATTTTACTTGGCCTCTAAGATTATTAAGTACTAAAATATTTGATAGAATTGCTTATTTTTTAGGTATACATTCTTCTATGGATTCATTTATAGGTAAACACTAAAAGAAATTTTTAGGAGTTTATATGGAATATACGATTTCAATAAATCCAGCAACAGGTAAAGAGTTTGCAAAATTTCCTAAAAATAATTTTGAAGAGATAAAAGAAGCTATAAGAAAAAGTAGATCTGCACAAAAAATATGGGCTAATTTAAAATTAGAAGAAAGAATAAAAAGCGTAAAAAAAGTTCAGAAATTTTTAATTGATAATTATGAAAAATTTTCAAAGACAATTTCGGATGATAATGGAAAACTTTTAATAGATTCTTTTGTAACTGAGGTAATGCCGGCTATTTTAGCAATTGATTATTATACTCATTATGTAAAAAATTGGTTAAAACCAAAAAAATATAAAGGGAATAATATATTAACTTTTAATAAAAAAGCATATAAAATCTTTTGTCCATATGGAGTTATAGGAATTATTTCTCCATGGAACTATCCTTTTTCAATTCCTTTTTCTGAAGTTATAATGGCTTTGCTTGCAGGGAATGGAGTTATATTAAAAACAGCAACTGAAGCTCAAGCTGTTGGTAATGTTCTTTTTGAAAGTTTTAAGGTGGCAAATTTACCTGAAGGTTTATTTTGTCTTGTAAATGCATCAGGCCCTGAAGTTTTAAAAGCTTTTATTGAGGAGAGAATAGACAAAATATTTTTTACAGGAAGTGTTGAGACTGGTAAGATAATTCAAGCTGAAGCTTCAAAAGAGTTGATTCCAACAGTATTAGAACTAGGAGGTAATGATCCAGCAATTATTTTAAAAGATTGTGATATTAATAAAACTTGTTGGGGTATAATCTGGGCTGGTTTTGTTAATAGTGGTCAATCATGTGGTGGTGTTCAAAGAGTTATTATAGATGAATCTATTTATGATCAATTTAAAATAAAATTGAAAGAAAAAATTTTAAAACTTAATCCTCCAACTTATCCTTATAATGAAACTATAGATAATGTAGATATAGGTTTTATGACTATAAAAGATCAAAAGGAAAAAGTTATAAGACAGGTTATTGATTGTATAGAAAAAGGAGCAAAATTATTTGCAATTTCAAGCTTACCACAATTTATTTTAAAAAATATTGAAGAAAAAGATAATAAAACTTATGAGAATTTAAAAAGAATTTTGAAATTTGAAACAAATAACATATTATCAAAGGAAGATTCTTTCTTTTTAATAAATCTTTTACTTGAAGACAATTCAAACTTTTTACCTGCAATGGTTTTGATAGATATTAATGAAGATATGCCAATTTACAATGATGAAGTTTTTGGCCCTGTTATAGGTCTTATAAAATTTAAAAGTGATGATATAGAAGAAGCAATAAAAATTGCAAATAACTCAAAGTTGGGATTAACTGCATCTATTTGGACAAAAAATATAAAATTGGCAAAAGAAATTGCTCCAAAAATTGAAGCAGGTGTAATAATGATAAATGATCATCTTATGTCTCATGGTCTTGCTTATACTCCATGGGGTGGTTTGAAATATTCAGGTATTGGAAGAACTCATGGAGAAGAAGGTTTTTATGAAATGGTATATCCGAAAGTTATTGTTAAAGATTCATTAAAATTTGCAAAAAAAATGTTATGGTGGCATCCATATTCTAAAAAATTATGGGATGGTTTAACAGGAGCATTAAATTTTTTATATAACAAGTCATTAAAGAGAAAAATTAAAGGGATTTTTGATTTAATAAAACTTTTTTCAAAAATTTTTGAAGATTAATATTAATTTTAAAGAAAAATGATTATAATAATATTATTTTATAAAATTTAATTTGCTTTTTTTTATAAATTTTGCAAAATAGTTAATGAAAAGAAAAAAGAGAAAAAATAGTTTAATTAAATAGAATTGGAGGAAAAGATGCCAAAAAATATGAAATCAATGGATGGTAATAATGCAGCTGCATATGTTTCATATGCTTTTACTGAAATAGCAGCTATATATCCTATTACACCATCTTCAACAATGGCTGAATATGTTGATGAATGGGCTTCAAATGGTATGAAAAACATGTTCGGAGAAGTTGTAAGAGTAGTTGAGATGCAATCTGAAGCTGGAGCTGCTGGTGCAGTTCATGGATCACTTCAAGGAGGAGCATTAACTTCTACTTACACTGCTTCACAAGGATTACTTTTAATGATTCCAAATATGTATAAAATTGCTGGTGAACTTTTACCAGGAGTATTTCATGTTTCTGCAAGAACTGTTGCAACACATGCACTTTCTATATTTGGAGATCACTCAGATGTTATGGCTTGTAGACAAACAGGTTTTGCAATGCTTGCAACAGGTTCTGTTCAAGAAATTCTTGATATTGCCCCAGTTGCTCACCTTGCAGCTTTAAAAAGTAGAGTACCTTTTTTACATTTTTTTGATGGGTTTAGAACATCTCATGAAATACAAAAAGTAGAAGTTTGGGATTATAAAGATATGCTTCCTTTTGTTGATATGGAAGCTTTGAATGCTTTCAGAAAGAATGCTTTAACTCCAACATCTCCTGTTACAAGAGGAACAGCTCAAAATCCAGATATTTTCTTTCAAGCAAGAGAAGCATGTAATCCTTACTATGATAGAATTCCTGATATTGTCGAAGAATATATGCAACAACTTTCTAAATTAACAGGAAGAGAATATCATCCATTTACATATTATGGTGCAGATGATGCAGAATATATAATTGTTGCAATGGGTTCAGTTACAGATTTATTAAAACCAACTATTGATTATCTTGTTTCAAAGGGAAGAAAAGTTGGGGCTATAACTGTTCATTTGTATAGACCATTTTCTGAAAAATATTTCTTTAAAGTTTTCCCAAAAACTGTTAAAAGAATTGCTGTTCTTGATAGAACTAAAGAACCAGGTGCAAATGGTGAACCTCTTCTTCTTGATGTTAAGTCTCTTTTTTATGGAAAAAAAGATGCTCCTATTATTGTTGGTGGTAGATATGGTTTATCTTCAAAAGATACAAAACCAGAAGATTTGATTGCTGTTTTTGATAATCTTGAAAGAAATGAACCAAAAGATAGATTTACAATAAGCATTATTGATGATGTAACTTTTACTTCATTAAAACCTGCTGACCCAGTAGATGTTACACCTGAAGGTACTTATGAAGCTTTATTTTATGGTATTGGTTCAGATGGTACTGTAGGAGCTAATAAAAACTCTATTAAAATTATTGGTGAAACAACTGATCTTTATGCACAAGCTTACTTTGCATATGATTCAAAAAAATCAGGTGGAGTTACAATTTCACATTTAAGATTTGGTAAAAAACCTATACATTTACCATGTTACGTATCAAAAGCTGATTTTGTAGCATGTCATGTTCCAGCATATCTTGATAAGTATGATTTATTAAAACCTATAAAAAACAATGGTGTTTTCTTATTAAACTCAATATGGGATGAAAATGAAGTTTTAAACCATATTCCAAATTCAATGAAAAAAATAATGGCAGAAAGAAATGTTAAATTTTATATTATTAATGCCACACAAATTGCAGAAGATGTTGGTTTACCAGGTAGAACTAATTCTATAATGCAATCTGCTTTTTTTAAGGTAACAAATATAATTCCATATGAAAAAGCAGTAGCTGAAATGAAAGATGCTATTGAAAAAACTTATGGTAAAAAAGGTGAAGATGTTGTTAAAAAGAATTTTGCTGCAATAGATAGAGGTGGAGAAGTTACTTTGATAAAAGTTGATCCTTCATGGAAAAATCTAGAAGATGAAAAGAAAAATTATTCTGATCTTCCTGAGTTTATTGAAAAAGTAATGATTCCTATAAATAGCTTAAAAGGAGATGATCTACCTGTTTCTGCATTTTTAGGTAGAGAAGATGGTACTTTCCCAGCAGGTACAACTCAGTATGAAAAAAGAGGAATTGCAGTAAATGTTCCAGAATGGAATCCAGATAATTGTATCCAATGTAACCAGTGTGCTTTTGTTTGTCCACATTCTGTAATAAGACCATTTTTAGCAGATGAAAATGAAGTTAAAAATGCTCCATCTGGAACTAAGTTTTTAAAAGCTATCGGTAAAGGACTTGAAAATTATCAATATAGGATTCAGATTTCTGTTCTTGATTGTACAGGTTGTGGAAACTGTGCTGATATTTGTCCAGGGAAAAAAGGTTTAAAAGCTCTTGAAATGAAACCTTTAGAAACTCAACTTGAAGAATCAAAAAGATGGGATTATTTTAGTAAAAATGTTACATATAAAAAAATTGAACCTATTACAAATATTAAAAACAGCCAATTTGCTCAACCATTGTTTGAGTTCTCAGGGGCATGTGCTGGATGTGGTGAAACTCCATATATAAAGGTAATATCTCAACTTTTTGGTGAAAGAATGATAGTTGCAAATGCAACAGGTTGTTCATCTATTTATGGTGGTTCAGCTCCTGCAACTCCATATAGAGCAAATAATGAAGGTAAAGGTATAGCATGGGCTAACAGTCTTTTTGAAGATAATGCAGAATATGGATATGGTTTATATCTTGCAAATAGAAAATTAAAAGAGAAAACAATAGAAGATTTTAAAGATGCTATTTCAAAAGGTCTTGTTAGTGATTCTATAAAAAATTTATTTAATAATTATCTTAATGAACAAGATGTAAATAAACAGATAAAAATTGTTGATGAGATAGAAAAATATTTATTAAAAGAAAAAAGCGAAGTTGCAAAAAATTTATTAACTCAAACAAAGTATCTTATTAAAAAATCTATCTGGATAATTGGTGGTGATGGTTGGGCTTATGATATAGGATATGGTGGTCTTGATCATGTTCTTGCTCAGGGAGAAGATGTAAACTTACTTGTTCTTGATACTGAAGTTTACTCAAATACAGGTGGTCAATCTTCAAAAGCGACTCCAATATCAGCAGTTGCAAGATTTGCAGCTGCTGGAAAAAGAGTAAGAAAAAAAGATTTAGGATTAATGGCTGTAAATTATGGATACGTTTATGTTGCTCAAGTAGCTATGGGAGCTGATAAAAATCAATTTTTAAAAGCTATTACTGAGGCTGAAAGCTACAATGGTCCTTCTTTAATAATTGCCTATTCTCCATGTATTAATCATGGATTAAAAATGGGTATGGGTAAGAGTCAAGAAGAAGAAGAAAGAGCAGTTAAGGCTGGTTATTGGCATCTTTGGAGATATGATCCAAGATTAGAAGCAGAAGGAAAAAATCCATTCCAGTTAGATTCAAAAGATCCAACTGAAAGTTTTAGAGATTTCATTATGAATGAGGTAAGATTTGCATCTCTTGCTAAAACTTTCCCAGATGTTGCTGAAGGACTTTTCAAAGCTCTTGAAGAAGATGCTAAGAGAAGACTTGCAACTTATAAAAGATTGGCAGCAATGGATTACAGTAAAAAAGATTAAAAAATTATAAGGGTGATTTTTTGTAAGTATTGAGTATTGTAATTAGGTATTTTGAAATAGAAAAATATTCAAAAAAATAAGAAGTAATCTTAAAATAAAAAGGGGCAGAATAGAAAATTTCTGTCCCTTTTTTTATTTTATTTTATTATTTTTATTTTTACTTATATTTTTATTTGTATTATTTTAATCTATTTTTATCTTTAAATTTTTAATTTGCTTTTTATTTTTTTTATTTTTTTATTTATAATTTTTTTTAAATTGTTTTTTAATTTTAATATTTATTTTTTATTAAATTTTATCTTATGTGGAATTGGTTTTGTAAATTTGTTTTTATTGAAAAAATAGCAAATTAATTCAAAAAAAAGTTTTACTCTTGCACCTCTTTCTCTTAATTGAATTTTTAATCCAGATAAGCCATTGACAGCTTTAGCTTTATAACCGATAAGATTAAGTCCAAAAACACTACCAATAAATAGTGCTCTCTGTAAATGAAAATCCTGAGAAACAACTATTGCTTCTTTTATATTATATTTTTTAAAAAGATTTGTTACTGACCAGATTGTTCTATATCCATCAGTATCAACTATCAATATTTCTTCAGGAAAATCGAGTTTTAAAAGGTCATTTTTCATAAACTTTGTTTCATCATAATATTTTTCTCTTGAATCTCCACTTAAAATAATTTTATTAAATAAATTGTACTTATAAAGTTCCTTTACAGCTTCAATTCTATATTTATAAAAAAGATTTTCTGTTTTTTTAGTTGTATATTTAGAAGTTCCAAGAAGTAAGCAATATTCTTTTTTATCTAAGAGGTTAATTGATGAGTAAATTTTTTTTTTATTTGAAATAGTTATAAAAAGGTCAAATATTGTAAAAATTATCAAAAGTATAAAAAAGAAAAAAATTACAAATTTGATAATGCTTTTTGTAAATCTTTTTTTAAATAAATTTTTATAACAAAATTCAATAATTTTTTTGAAAATTTTAGATAACTTTATTTTTAATATTTTAATTAAATTATTAAATTTATTTAAATTTAATTTCATAAGAGATCAAAATATAATTTTTATTTTATAATCTTTTTTGAAAATAAAGCAGATAAAAATATTTATGCAATAATTGATTTCAATTAAATTTGTATATTTTTTTTAAGTTAATTTTTATAAATTATTTTTTTTTTTTTGAAAAAAATAAAATTTGAGTTATAATTTATAATATACATTATTTAATCATTTTATTAATAAAATTTTAAAAATCATTTTTTCAAAATATTATTTTTCAATTTTTTTGAAAGATTATTTTTGAAAAATCATTTTATTTAAATTTTTTTTAATTTTTGAAGCTGTTTTTATTGTTATTTTTTGAAGGAGAAATATGAAAAAGAAAAATTTATTTTTATTTGTTTCAATTTTTATTCTTTCAATTGCTTTAAGTTAATGTGCTCAAAATGAATATCTAAAAGAAGAAAAAGAATTATATGTTGTTATTAATTCGGTAAAAGATGTATTCAATATCTATTTTGATGATTTAAAAGATCTTTTTGGTTTAAATGAAAAATCAGAAGATCTTGAAATGAATATTCCAGAACTTGATATTGTAAAAGTTACTGCTGCAGATGATAAGACATATATGAGGTTTGATATTTATCATAAATTGCTTATAACAGGAAATTATGATGTTTTTTATGGTTTTGTTGAATTTTGGTCTGATGGCTCATATGATATTTTTTATTATTTTGCAATGACTAATGATTTTTATGTTAATATGTATGATAAAAATGATAACCTTGTGAAATCTATAACTCTCGACATTGAAAAACTTGATGCAACCTTTTACCCATGGTCTTTTGATAAGAAAGATCCTTATTCTGTTGTTTCAATGGTTTTCAATAAAAAAATTATGTGGGGAATAGACGAAAAAAGTGTTCAAAATTTAAGATTGGTCTTTGTTTCCGGATATTATTCTAAAGATGAAAAAAAGATAAAATATATAGATGTGACCCCTGTTGTTAAAATTGAATTTAACCATTAATTTTTAATTTTATTTTTTGTTTTGAAGTTTTATAAAAAAAAATATTAAAAATATAAAAAAATAAGAAAAATTAAAAAATAAAAAAGGAAGGATTTATGAGAAAACCAATTATAGTCTTATTTCTTTTTATATCTTCTATATTTCTGCTTTCAATGCAATTATGTTCGATTATTAATTTTAATGGTTCAAAACCTATTGTTGTTGTTTTATCCAATTTTGAAGAAATATCATCAAATAATATTGTTATAGAGGGAATAGTAGTTGATCCTGATCATGATTTAATATATGTAAAAGCTTGGTTATATGAAAATAATTCAATTTATGGAATTGATTCTGAATTTGAGAATGATATGTTTTCTATTAATTTAGATTTATCAAATTTAGGAACAGGAGTATATAATATTTATGTTCAAGGATATGATGAAAGAGATAACAAAAGTGACATAATAAAAATTAATATTAATTATAGTAGTGGTGGTGGTTCATAAAATTTATTAGTTAATGGTTATTTTAATCAATCAGGGTGGATTGATTCTGATATAACATATATTGATAGTAGTACTGTAAGTACATATCTTAATAATTCTAATGGTGATTATTTACCAGGCTGGACATTTACTATATGGAATCCAGAAGAAGACCATCCAAAAATAGATATAGCTTCAGGTTCTATAAGAATGTATACTACAAACCCAAATTCAAATGGTTCATCAATGGCATTATATCAAGATACAAGTACAGTTACCTCACTTAAAACAGGTTCTGGAAAAACAATAAAAATATCATTTAAAATAAATTCTTTTGCTGGAGGACCTTGTTCAAGTCCATATTTTGAAGCACCTATTAAAATAACTATAAAAGCTGATAATATAGAATATTTAATTGCAGCATTTACAAATTTAAGTGGTTCTGCAAGTGGAGGTTATTTGCAAACTGGTTTGAATATAGGACAGACTTATACATTTTCCTTTATTTTACCAACAAAACATATGAATGGAGATGATATACCTTCAGATAAGCAAATACAAGAATTTAGGATTACCTGCAATGGCTGGACATGGGATGTTTTTATTTATTATATTGAAATTTATTAATAAATAACCATATCTGTATTTATAATATAAGATTAACCCCCTAAATTTAAGTTTAGGGGGTTTTTTTATTTTTTATTAATGGGAATTATGTTTTTTAAAGAAAATAAGATAATATTAATAAAAAAGAGGTTATTATATGCTTTTTTTTATTTTAAAATTATTATTAACTTCATTTATCATAGTTTTAATAAGTGAGTTATCAAAAAGGAATAATTTTTTAGCCACAATTTTTGCTGCAATACCTTTGGTATCTATACTTTCATTTATATGGATCTATATTGAACAAAAAGACATAAATAAAATATCTAGTTTGTCTAATAGTATTTTCTGGATGGTTATTCCTTCCTTACCTTTATTTTTACTTTTACCTTTTTTATTAAAAAAAGGAATAAATTTTTATGTTTCTTTATTTATAGTTTCAGTTTTTACAGTGTTTTTATATATATTTTTTTCTTGGATTTTGAAAAAATTTGGAATAAAATTTAATCAAAACTGAATAAAATTAAAAGTAAAAAATTAAATTTTAAACTTGACTTGGTATTTTGGTATTATATTACCTATATATGAAGAAAAACAGTATAATAAATTTTTCTAATGCTACTATGCTTGCTATTCATGCTTTAGCTTTAATAATAATTAATGATAAAATCTATTTAACAACAAAAGAAATTGCAAATCAGCTTGGTGCAAGTGAAAATCATCTTGCTAAAATTATGCAAATTTTAGTTAAAAATAAACTTGTTAACTCTATTAAAGGACCATCGGGAGGATTTTATCCAAATGAGGATTCTGAGAAGATAACTCTTAAAAAAGTTATCGAAATAATAGAAGGGCCTATTGATAAAAGCTTCTGTCCTTTTTTTAAAAATTGTGTGTCAACTAGCTGTATTCTTGGAAAAGAAATAGAAGAATATAATAAAAAAATAATAAAAATTTTAGAACAAACAACTATTAAAGATTTAGCAAAAAATATGAAATTAAAAATTTAAGAAAAAAGATTAATAATTTTATAAAAGAAAATTTAATAGTAATTTAATTTATTATTTTTTTTTTTAATTAATAATGGTTAAATAATACCATAATACCATTATTATAAAATATATAAAAGGAGGAAATAAAAATGAAAAGAAAAATTATTCAGATTAATGAAGAAAAATGTAATGGTTGTGGCGCATGTGCATTAGCTTGCCCTGAAGGTGCTATACAGATAATTGATGGAAAAGCCCAAATTGTAGGTGAATTTTTATGTGATGGCCTTGGAGCTTGTATTAATAAATGTCCTGTAGATGCCATAGAGATTGTAGAAAAAGAAGCAGAACCATATAATGAAAGAAAAGTTATGGAAAATCTAAAAATAAAAGGCGAAAAGGTTATTTTTGCCCATCTTAAACATTTAAAAGAACATGGGCAATTTTCTTGGCTAAAAGAAGCTATTAAATATATAAAAGAAAATGAAATAAAAATTGATATAAAAGAATTTGAACTGTTTCTTGAAAATAATAGCTATAATAAAGATAAAAATGAAATAGAAAAGAGTGTTTGTTGTGAACATGCAAATTCAATAGAATATTCTTTAAATAGTGAAAATATCCATTCTGAATTAACAAACTGGCCAATTCAACTTCATCTTATAAATCCTATGGCTCCATATTTTAATGATTCTGATCTTTTAATTGCTGCGGATTGTACAGCTTTTTCTTTTTCTAGTTTTCATAGTGAATTTTTAAGAAATAAAAAGCTTATAATTGCCTGTCCTAAACTTGATACTGGCAAAGAAATTTACATTGATAAACTTACTTATCTTTTTGCAAATCAAAAGATTAATAGCATAACAGTATTAATAATGCAGGTTCCATGCTGTATGGGGCTTGTTTCTTTAGTAAAAGAAGCTATAGAAAGATCAACAGCAAATTTGAATATAGATCTTATAATACTATCTACTGATGGGAAAATTCTTTCAAAAAAAACTATTTGATTTTATTTTATATGTTTACTTTATAATGAGAAGTTTATATTAAAAAATAATTAAATATTAGTAAAAAAGTAAAAAAAAAGTCTATATTGAAAAAATATTAAAAATAAAAATAATAATAAAGAATTAATAATAAAAAATTATTAATAAAAAAAAAATTTAAGGAGGTATTTATGTTTTGTCATCAATGTCAGGAGACAATGCAAAACAAAGGTTGTAACTTAAAACAAGGTGTTTGCGGTAAAAAGGAAAATACTTCTGATCTACAGGATTTGCTTATCCATACATTGAAAGGGATTTCAGTTTTGGCAACTAAAGCAATAGAAAATGGAATTTCTACAGAAAAGGAGGATTCTTTCCTTTTACAATCTTTATTTTCAACAATTACAAATGCAAATTTCGATGAAGAATGGTTCATTAAAAGAATTACAGAAGCACTTAATATTAGAGATAACTTGAAAGAAAAACTTAATAAAAATGGAATTGAAATTGATAAAACTTTATTGGATAATGATGCAATTAACTGGAAGAAGGGTGAAGAAGAGTACTTAAATAAAGCTAAAGCTGTTGGGTTTTTATCTATATCTGATGAAACAAGAAGATCACTTATTGCAACAATTATTTATGGCTTAAAAGGGATGGCGGCATATGCAGATCATGCTTTAGTTTTAGGGTATAAGGATGATGAAATACTTAAGTTTATGCATAATGCTTTAGCATCAACTATCAATGATAATTTAACTAATGAAGATTTGATTTCTCTAATAATGAAAGTTGGAGAATATGGTGTTAAAACAATGGCTTTACTTGATAAAGCAAATACACAAACTTATGGGCAGATGGAGATATCAAAGGTAGAAATAGGTGTAAGAAAAAATCCAGGGATTTTAATTTCCGGCCATGACCTAAAAGATCTTGAAATGCTTTTAGAGCAAAGTAAAGGAAAGGGAGTTGATATCTATACTCATAGTGAAATGCTACCAGCTCATTATTATCCAGCATTTAAAAAATATCCTCACTTTGCAGGGAATTATGGCTATGCATGGTGGAAACAGAAAGAAGAATTTGAAAAATTCAATGGACCAATTCTTTTAACTACAAACTGTCTTGTTCCACCTTCTGAAAGTTATAAAAATAGATTGTTTACAACAGGTATTGTTGGTTTTGAAGGAGTTAAGCATATTGAGGCTGACGAGAAAGGTTATAAAGATTTTAGTGAAATAATAGAACTTGCAAAAAAATGCCTACCACCTATTGAACTTGAAAAAGGTGAGATAGTTGGAGGGTTCAGCCATACTGTTATTGAGAAGCTTTCTGATAAGGTTGTAGACGCTATAAAGAAAGGTAAAATTAAAAAATTTGTTGTAATGGCTGGATGTGATGGAAGAATGCCAACAAGAAAGTATTATGAAGATTTTGCAAAAGCTTTACCAGAAGATACAGTAATTCTTACGGCAGGTTGTGCTAAATATAGGTATAATAAACTAAATCTTGGTGATATTGATGGTATCCCAAGAGTTTTAGATGCAGGTCAATGTAATAATTCTTATTCATTGGCTTTAACAGCACTAAGATTAAAAGAGATTTTTAATCTTGCTGATGTCAATGATTTACCTATTGTTTTCAATATAGCATGGTATGAACAAAAGGCAGTTTTAGTTCTTTTAGCTCTTTTATCTTTAGGTTTTAAGAATATTCATGTTGGTCCAACATTGCCAGGATTTTTATCTAAAGAGGTAGCTGATTTTATAATAAAAAATTTTGGGCTTGGAACAATTACAAATGTTGAAAATGATATAAAGTTACTTATAGGTTAGTCAGAAAATAATTTTTAACTTAGAAAAATAATTATATATTAATTTTGTTTTCAAATTTTTCTTTAATATAGATTTAAAATATATTTATAAAGAGAATTTCATTTTGATATTTAAATTTGTAATTAAGGGGGTTTTTCATGAAAAAATTAACAAGAGAAGAAAAGATAGAAATAATGAAAAAAATATTAAAAGAAGCAGATTATTCAGGAAATTTCGAAAAAGCAAAAAAAGAATTTGCAAAACTATTAAAAAATACAGATGCTGATGAAATTGCAAGTATGGAACAAAGCTTAATATCTGAGGGATATCCAGTCGAAAAGATACAAAAATTATGTGATTTACATGTTTTTGTTTTTGAATCCTCTATTAAAAAACAAGGTGTTCCTCATAAAATTGCAGGACATCCTCTTCATACTTTTATTGCAGAGAATAAAGAATTAAAAAAGAAATTAAAAAATCTTATAAAATTAACTGATAAATTGAAACATATGAAAGATAAATCTAAAGATGAATTAATAAATTTAATTAAAAAAGAATTTGAATCATTGAAGGAAATTGATAAGCACTATCTTAGAAAGGAGAATCAACTTTTTCCATATCTTGAAAAAAGGGGATTTACCGGTCCTTAAAAAGTTATGTGGGGAAAAGATGATGAAATAAGAGCACAAATAAAAGAAATATCTGCTTTTCTTGATAATAAAAATACATTTTCAGATGATGAGATTAAAAAGTTTAATAATATGATAAAAAAACTGAAATCAGATATGCTATCTATGATTTTTAAAGAGGAAAAAATTCTGTTTCCTGTAAGTGCAAGAAAGATAAGTGAAGAGCAGTGGCTTGAGATTAAAAATGGAGAAAGCCATATCGGTTATAGCTGGATTATACCAGGAAGTCTATGGGATACATATGCTATAAAAAAACTTAAATTAAAAGAAAGTAAAGATATTGAATTGCAAAACAAGATAAAAGATAAGCAGGAATATGAAAAAGAAAAATCTATAAAAGATGAATTGGATAAAAAAATCATATTGGATACAGGGTATTTAAATCTTGTTCAATTAAATTTTATTCTAAAAAACTTACCAGTAGATATATCCTTTATTGATGAAAATGACAAGGTTGCTTACTATTCAAATAATAAAGAAAGGATTTTTCCAAGAAGTCCAGCAGTTATTGGAAGGGAAGTTCAAAATTGTCATCCTCAAAAGAGTCTTGAAAAAGTGAATAAAATTATTGAAGCTTTTAAAAAAGGAGAAAAGGATCACGTTGATTTCTGGATAGACTTACATGGAAGGTTTATTTATATTAGATATTTTGCTGTAAGAGATAAGGAAGGAAATTATTTAGGTACACTTGAAGTTTCTCAGGATGTAACAGAGATAAAAAAGCTTGAAGGTGAAAAAAGACTTTTAGATTTTTAATTTATATGTTATTTTTAATTTGTGAATCTATTTTTTAATAATTACAAAAATCTTTCTATTGAAATATATAAAATTTCTTTTGTAAGATTTATATTTTCAATGGGTAACTTTATTTATCCTTTTCTGACTCTTTTCATGGTTAAAAAACTTGGTTTATCTCCTCAATTAGCTTCAATTTATATTATAATATCAGGATTTACATTTTTGCCAGGTTCCATAATATCTGGTAAAATTGCGGATAAATATGGAAGAAAAAAAATTCTTGTTTTTGCAGTTTTTATATATTTAATAATTATTTTTTCTGTATTTTTTATTTACCATTTTAAAATTATTACAAATAAAATAATTGCTGTTCTTTTAATAATT
>Ga0308398_1000516_pt1 | contig 23728 bp, 23 predicted proteins | sample Hotspr20SampleT9_FD_202360 | JGI IMG/M metagenome (GOLD analysis project Ga0308398, IMG submission 202360) | Hot spring phototrophic mat microbial communities from Mushroom Spring, Yellowstone National Park, Wyoming, United States - 20051001_T9 ...
TCCCGCTCCCGCGCATGATGGCGCGCGCCTACGCCGCCGATCCGCACGTGGAATCGGTCGAGATTCCCGGCGAGATCGCCATCCCATGACCGCACGGACGCGCCCAGGACCGCGCCAGACGCCCCAGAAACGACGGAACCGCGCCATCCCGTCCCCGGGGTCGGATCGTCCCCGACTCGCGCCTCCTGGGGCGTCTGGCGCGGTCCAGGACGGGCGGCGCGGGGTCATCCCGACCTCCGGGTCGGGTCGTCCCCGAATCGCGCCTCTTGGGGCGTCCGGCGCGGGAATGGCGGGCGCGGCGGACGCCGACGGATCAATCGGCGCCGATGGCCGCCGTCGGCGCTGCCGGCGCCGACGGCGTGAGCGCCGGCGCCGCTGTCGGCATGGGCGTCGGCGGATACGCCGGCGATTCCATGGCATCCGGGGGAACGATGCTCAGCGCCGTCGCATCGGCGCCGTCGGCGATAATCACCGCCGCCGGCGCATCAAGCAGCGGCGACCACGGCGCCGTCAGCGTGATCCGCTCCGGGATGCCCGGATCCAGCGTGATCTTCGGCGCCGTCGCCTCCACGTATCGCCCGGAGGCATCCACGATCCAGGCGGTTCGCGGCCAGGGGCGGCTTTTCGCCTGGCGGTTGACGACATCCGCCGTGATCGCCACGGTCGTCCCGCAGCGCATCCCCGCCGCCCATGCCGCCCGTCCGCCCGGCAGCGCCGCCACGCGCGTGAGTTCCCAATCCCGCCAGACCGCCGACCGCACCGCCGCCCGATCCAGCGCACGCACCGCCAGCGGCGGCGCATCCGCCGCCATCCACGCGCCCGACGCCGGCGTCGGGACGGACGCCCCCGGCGTCGGCGTCCGCGTGAGCGCCGGGACGGACGCCCCCGGCGTCGGCGTCTGCGTGCGCGCCGGGACGGACGCCCCCGGCGCGGGCGTCAGCGCGAGCGCCAGGCGCACCCGCGCCGACCCGTCGGGGAGACGAATCTGCAGCATCCACGCATCCGGCGGCGCATCGTCCGCCGGCAGCGTAAACAGCGCCAGCGCCCGCACCGGCATGCGCGGCGGCACGGTCACGCCGCGCGCGGCGGCGCCGCCCACGAGGGTCTCGACCTCGCCGACCGCCGGCATGCCCCCCTCCGGACATGCCGCCGCCGCCGCCGCCCGCAGCAGCGGATGCCTGCCGACGCCGCCGTCCGGCGCCAGGTCGAGGTAGCGCCGGTCGGACGACAACAGCGTGAGCGTCTGCGCCTGCCGCAGCCACTCCCACCGCAGGCTGCGATCCGCGCGCGTGTTCACCGCCACCAGGTCAATGAGCACGCTCCGCCGTCCGACCGGCGCGCCATACTCCGGCGGCAGATCGGCCACCCAGGCGTGGACGACCGCCACCTGCCAGTCCCCGACCGGCGTCGTCAGCGCCGCATCGCGCGGCGCCAGCGCCGCCATCACGGCCGTCGCCGTCGCCCGCACCGCATCAAGCGCCGGCGTGACGTCCGGCGTCGGCGTGGCGCGCGGCGCGAGCGGCCACCCCTCCGGCGCCGCCGGCGGCGCCGCCATCGGCGGCGCCGGAGCGGGCGTCGCTCCCTGCCGTCCTGCGCCGCCGCCGCACCCGGCCAGCAGCGCAACGACCGCCAGCAGCGCCGGCAGCGCCCGCCGCCGGCGCACCATCCGGCGCCACATTCGCATCATTCCTGCTCCTCCGGCGACAATGGCGCGGCGCGCGGTCGCTGCCGCACGCCGCGCCGTTGTCATCATCATCCCTCACGTCCGATTGCGCCGCGTCCCCCAACAGCGCGTGAACTGCGCGCGGAAGGGACAATCGGCGCAGTCGGCGCGCGTCGCCGCGCCGAGCGTCCGCATGAACGGGTAGCCGAAGGCGTACCCGTGGGCGTAGACGGCGCGCGTCACCGACGCGACCGCCTCCGCCCGCCATGCGCCGGCCCAGCGCCGCAGCGCCGCCGCCGCGTCCGCCTCGGCGACCCCCAGCTCCCGGAGCATGGACGCCAGCGCCATGATCTCCGGGTTGCTGCCGCCCGGCGGCGGCGGGCGCCGCGCCAGCCGCGCCGCGCACACCGGCAGGTCGCCGCCGATGGCCGCCCGCAGCGCCGCCTCCCCGTCGCCCGCCGCCGCACCCCCCGGTTCGGGAGGGTGGCGGGGAGGTCGGGGGGGTGGGAGGGGGCGCGCCGCCTCCGCCGCCGCCGCCTCCGCCGCCGCCAGCGCCGTCGCATAGGCGTCGGCGAGCGCCGGACAGACGACCGGGCGCGGCCCCGCCGCTGCGCGCGGCCCCGCCGCCGCCAGCGCGCGGATGCGCTCCATCCCGCCCGCCAGCTCGTCCGGCGTCAGCGGGATTTTCCACCGCCCGTCGCGGCGCGGCGAGTTCAGCCGCCGGATCAGGCGCCGGCGCGTGAAGAACGACGCCCCGCTGCGCGCCAGCCAGCGGTCCAGCGCCGCGTCGTCATCCAGCGGCGGCGGGACATGCCCGGTCGCATCCGCCAGCGCCTGCCGCCAGACCCGACGGTCGTCCGCCGTCGCCTGGCGCACCCCGGTCGGCGCGTCCAGCGTGACCAGGCGCATCTCCGCCCGCCACGCCGTCGCCAGCGCCTTCGCCGCCGCCGTCGCCTCCGGCGACGCCCAGCCGCCCAGCAGCGGCGCCGGCAGCGCGAGGTGAAACCCCGCCCCGCCGGTGTAGGCGATGCCGACCGCCTCCGGCGGCAGGCCGTAGACGCGCTCCAGATGCGCCAGCAGCGCCAGCGCATCCCGGCGCGCATGCTCGACGTCCAGCCAGTCGGCGTGGGCGTCGAAGTCGAGCGTGAGGTCCACCACGTGGACCTCGCCGCGAACCGGGCGCGCCGCCGCAAAGCGCTGCATGGAGACGCGCTCCTCGCAGCGCGGCGGCGGCAGCGCCGTCGCGTCGATGCGCCGCCACCGCGACCGGCCGATCTGCCGGTCGCGGTAGCGGTACACGCGGAGGTCAGCGCGCTCCATCGCGCGCCCCCTCCGCCCGCCGCCGCGCGCGCTCCCGCAGGAACGCGCGCCGCCCCGCCGCGGCGCGCCGCCAGCCCGCCGCCAGCAGCGGCAGCTCGGCGCCGACGCGCCGCAGGCGGCGGCGCGGGCGCGCGCGCCCGCGCCAGATCGCCCCGACCACGACCGCGGCCAGCAGCCACGGCCCGATCGGGATGCCGGCGCCCGGCGGCAGCGGCGCCGGCGGCGGCGCCGGCAGCGGCGGCCATGACGCCGCGACCGCCGCCGCCGCCGGCGGCGGCGCGGCGCGGCGCAGCGCATCGATCCCGGCGGCGCCAATCGCCGCCGGGCCGTCCAGCGGCGCGGCGCTCAGAATCCAGAGCGCCGCGCCCAGCGCGACGACGGTCAGCATCGCGCTGACCGTCGTCGCGCGGCGTCCTGATCGCCCGCTCCCCGACAGCGCCGTTTCCAGCGCGTCGAGGAGCAGGCGCATTATGATTACGTGCATGCCTCCTCCTGCCGCCCCCCCGTGCGGGGGGGTCGGCGTCGTTCCGTCCACGCATGCACCGTAGCGCCGGCCGCCGCCATGCACACGCCCGCTCCGGCGATCGCCGGAGCGGGCGTGTGCGTGTCCGTCTCCCTCCTTCGTGTCCGTTCCCGTGCGCGGCGCGGCGCGGGCGGCTACGACCCGATGGTGGGGCTGCGCAGCCCATCATCGATCAACCGGAACACCCCCTCGATCCGCTCACCGAGGGCGGTGAGGACGCCGATCACGACGACGCCGATCAACACCAGAATCAGCGCGTACTCCACCAGCCCCTGTCCGGGCTCCGCGCCGCGTCCGTCCTCGCGGGCGAAAAATGCACGAACCATGCCGTTCTCCCTCCTCCTGCCGCCCCCCCGTGCGGGGGGTCGGCGTCGTTCCGTCCACGCATGCACCACAGCGCCGCCCGCCGCCATGCACACGCCCGCCCCGGTGATGACCGGGGCGGGCGTGTGCGTGTCCGTCTCCTTCGTGTCCGTTCCCGTGCGCGGCGCGGGCGGCTACTACTCGCCGCGGCCAAGTCCTCTGCCAAGCCCCTCGTAGATCGCCCGGAATATATCATCGACCCGCTGACCGATGAGGGTGAGGATGCCGATGACGACGACGCTGATCAACACGAGAATCAGCGCGTACTCCACCAGCCCCTGTCCGGGCTCCGCGCCGCGTCCGTCCTCGCGGGCGAAAAATGCACGAACCATGGTTCTCCCTCCTTCTGCAGGATGGGCGACGCCTCCGCCGCCCATCGTGACTCTATCCGACCCGGACCGGCGGCGCCATCAACAGCCGTCACGGAACGCGCCGCCGGTCGTTGATCGCTCATAACCTGCTCCAGTCCCATCCGCTCAGCGCCGGCGGCAGCCCGACGGCGCCGTTCGTGGCCGCCGCCGCGCCGCCGGACGACGCGGGCGCGGGCGCCGGCGCGGGCACGGGCGCGGGCGCCGCCGGCGGCGGCGGCGCGGACGCCGGCGGCGGCGCGGGGGCGAACGCCGGCGCGGGGGCGAACGCCGGCGCGGGAGCGAACGCCGGCGCGGGGGCGAACGCCGGCGCGTCGCGCGCGTCCGGCGGCGCGGCGCCGGCGGAGAGGACGTGATCAACCACCACAATCGTCTCGACCACCTCCGCCTGCGTCTCCACGCTCGTCCCGTCCGCCAGCGTCGCCGTGACCCGCCGCTGCGTCTTGCGGTTCTCCAGCCGTCCCTCCGCCACCACCCGCGCGCCGCGCGGGTGCGCCGCCGCCAGCGCCCGCGCCTCGCGCTCGGTCAGCCCGCGCACTTCCAGCGTCATCGTCACCGTGCGCGGCTCGATCATGCCGTTGACCAGCTGCGTTGAGGACGCCGAGACGCGCAGGCGCACCACCGGACCGTGCGGCGTCGGCAGCAGCTGGGCGTCGCGGGTCAGATTGCCGACCATCAACACGCGCACCAGGTCCATTACGCCCTCCCCGCGGCGTCCGCCGCCGCCAGCCAGACCAGCGGACGCAGCCAGCTCCGCCCGCCGACCTCGGCCGTGACGCCGCCCACGGCGCGTCCGACCAGCACGGCGCCGACCGCCGCCGGGACGCCGGATGGCGCATAGCCGACCACGTCCGGCAGGGACAGGTCCGCCAGCCAGCCGTTCCCGACCGCGCGCGGCGGCGCGGTCAGCGCGACGGGCGCGCCGGTCCACGGCAACGGAGGGGTGACGCGGTCCCAGGGCGCCGCGTCCAGCGCTTCCAGGAGAAGCAGCGTCCCATCCGGGTCGTGCGGCAGCCGATGATCCCCATCGAGCGCATGGACATGCAGCGGACGCAGCGTCGCACGAATGATCGCCTGGGTGCGCGCCGGCAGCGCAGCTCCGTCCGGGACGCGCTCCTCCGGCAGATAGACGCCGACCACCCCGGCGGCGGCGCCCGCCGCCGGGCGCAGCCAGGCGGCGATGACGGCGCCCTCCCCGTCACGGCGCATGCGGCGCCGCCACTGACTGGTGCGCCCGATCAGTTCGATCACCCCATCCATGGCGCACCTCCGTTCGGCGGCGCCACGGCGGTCGGCACAGACGGCAACGCCAGCAGCGCCGCGTCCAGCGCGGCGTCGATCTCGGCGCGCGGCGGAAGCGGCGGCGGGGGCGGCGGCGTCCCCGGCGTGCGGCGCGGTCCGCCGCCCGTCGCGATCAGGCGCGTCACCTCCTCGTCGGTCAGCATGCGCCCCTTGACGAGCTCCACATACCCGACGTCGACCGTCATACGCACGCCGGTCAGCATCCGCCGCCGCATGGCGGCCACCCGCCGATCCACCTCGTCCGCCGGACCGCCTTTGGCGCGAATCGCCTCCTCCGCCGCCGCCAGCGCCGCCTGAATGCGCGGATCGCCCCGCCGCCGCTGATAGACGCGCGGCAGCAGGCGCCCCTCGACGACCACCTGGTTGCCGTGCTTGAGCAGCGCCGCAGCGCCCTCCACCGACCCATCGAGCGCCACGTCCGCCGGAATCAGCGTCGTCAGCGCATGCACGGCGCGCGCGCCGGCCACAATGCTGTGCAGCGTGCGCCGACAGCGGATGCGCACCGTCGCCGTCGCACGCCGCACGCCCGGCCCCAGCGTCTCGTCCCGGATCACCGGACCGCCGTCCACCTCGCCGACGATCTTCACCCACGACCCGTCGGGAACCGCATCCGACGCCCGTGCGACCGCCAGCACGTCCAGGCGCGTCTCCCACGTCGGCAGCCCGGCGTCGTCGGGATGCACGGCGAAGGCGCGATCATAGGTTTGTTCCAGGCGCACCGCCCCGTTGATCTGAATCCGGGCGCCGTCGGTGAACAGCCCGCTTTCCATCAGGCGGGCGCTCACCGACAGCGGCATGCTGTAGGCCAGCCCGCCCGGCTCCTCGATGTCCATCCGATACGGCGCATAGCGCACGCCCAGCGGCGACGCGACCGGCGGACGCGCCTTGCCGTTGGGCCCATAGCGCTCCCGCCGCACCGTGCCGACCAGGATGCACACATTGCGCGCATCGGCGCCGCCGCCCGCATGCTCGCGCATCACCATGCGCAGCGCCTCGTCCGCCGCATGCCCGTTCCCGGCGCGCGCGGGCGCCCCGCCGCCGGCGCCGTCCGGCGCGTCGCCCGCGTCGTCATCGGTGGCGCGATCCGGAACCGCCGCCGGAGGCGACGCCAGGAGCGCCTGCCAGTCAATCATCGTCATCCCTGTCCTCCTGTCTGCATTATCCGGCCGCTCCTGCGACCGGGCGCCGCATCCGGCGCCGCATGCAGCGTGCCACATGCCGCCCGCCGCGCGCATCCGTGATCGTCGGCGATCCCGTCGCCGGCGCCTCACGGTCGCCCGCCCGCGCCGCGCGGCGCGGATGGGCGCGGGCGCGCCGGCGCCAGCGCCTCGCCGTCGGCGGGCCAGCGCAGCGCCAGCGCATGCGTGCGCAACGCCGCGATCACCGGATCGACGCCGTAGCGCAGCATGCTCCGTTCGCGCAGCCGGATGCGCGCATCGGGAATCTGCTGCGGGTCGGCGTCCAGCGCGTCCGCCATCGCCGCCCGATACGCCGCCGCGCGCTGCGCCAGCGCCTCCGCCAGCGCCGGCGCCGCCGCCGCGCCATGCGGACCCAGCAGCGCCAGCGTCTGCACCGCCGCCGCCGCCGGTCCATGATGCAGGCCCCCCTGCGCCGCCGTCGCCCACGCCCGCGTCAGCAGTTCGTCCGCCTGCGGGTCGACGTCCGCCGGACGCGCCCGGCGATAGGGCGCGTCCGGCGGCGCATCACCCGCCGCGCCGTCGCCGCTGCGCGCCGGCGGACGTTCGCGCGGGCGCGCGCTGAACAATCCGCTCTCCACATCGCCGACCGGAAAGCGCAGCAGCGCCTCCTGGCGCGCGCGCACGGCGGCAAAGTCGGCTTCCGTCAGACCGGTGTCGGCATAGGCTTCTACCAGCGCCCGCGCGTCCTGCTTGATCGGTCCTAAAATGACCAGCCCGCCCAGCGCCTGCAAGGCGGCGGCGCGCACCGCCTCGCTGTACTGATACAGCCCTTGATGCGCCCCGATGATGCCGACCCCTAACGAGCGCGTCTGCGTGAAAAACACTTCGGCGTCGTTGGGATGCTCGGCGTCGATGAACTTCTGCACCTCATCGATGATCAGCGGACAATCCCAGCGCAGGTCCGGGTTGGGCTGGCGCGTTTGCCGGGCGAACGTCGCGGTCGACAGCGTCGCAAACAACGCGGTCGCCAGAATCGCCGCCAGCGACTCGGAGAGGATTTCCGGCACGAGTTTGAAGATCAGAATCCGGCGCGCGTCCATCGCGTCGGGCAGATAGAGGGTGGCATGCGGCTGGCAAAACAACTGCTGCACCACCGGGTCGGTGATAAAGTGCTGCAAGCGCCGCCGGAACGATTCGATGCTGACCCGCACGCGCTGGTCCATCGCCGGATACTCCACCAGCCAGAAGTCGCGCACCAGCGGGTTGCTGACCCGCCGCAGCACCTCGGCGCGGTAGGCGCTGCTGACATAGAAGCGGTCGAGATGCAGCAGCGTCGGCGTCGGCTCCCCTTCGAGCAACGCCCGCAACCCCATGCGGGCGAACTGCTGCATGCCGGCCGATTCGCGCCACACCTCCGGCGACATGCGGGCGAACAGGGTTTCCACCTGCCCCACGAGTTGCGCCGGCGACACCCCGTCGCCCGCCAGGCGGCGGTCGAGCGGGTTGAGGCACGGCACGCTCGGCGCGGTCAGGTCGATCAGAATCACCCGCTCGTGCGTCTCCGGCGGCAGCGCCGCCACAATCCGGTCGGCCAGGTCCCCCTTGGCGTCGATAATGATGCACCCGGCCCCAATGCGCGCCAGTTCAAACGCCAGCACTTCGATGAAACTCGATTTGCCCGCGCCCATGGGGCCGAGCACTTCCATCCCTTTGCGCAGGTCGCGCAGCGTCGGGCCGACCAGCCCGTCGGCGCCGTCCGGGTGATCGGCGTGCGCCAGCGCCAGGCGGCGGCGCCCCAAATCGCGCGGATCGGTCGGCGGCGGCGCCAGGCGTCCGGCCAGCGCCGCCGCCGCCTCGTCGGGGGGCAAAAACACGCGCGCCGGCGGGGGCAGGTAGCGCACCGGACGCAGGGCGATCAGCGGCTCCAGCGCCGCGTTCGGCGGATGCCAGAGCGCCGCCAGGTCGATGGCGCTCAGCAGGGACCGGCGCTTGCCCGGCAGCGGCAGGAGCGGCCAGGGCAGTCCGGGCCAGACGGGGCGCGGCGCATGCGCGGTCAGGTCCTGCAGCGCCAGACGGCGGCGCGCGGCGCGACTCCAGCCGCCGCCGGCGCGCGCCAGCGTCAGCGCCGCTCCGCCGATCAGCAGCGCCGCCGCCGCCGCCAGCGCCGCCGGCCCGCCGCTGCCGACGCCGAGCGCCGTGACCAGCAGCGCCAGCCCCGCCGGCGCCGTCCACGCGGCGGCGCGCGCGGGCGCCGTGGCGCGCGCGGCGGATTCCGCCGCGTCCGCCGCCGCGCGTCCGGTCGGCGCCGTCCAGCAGCGCCGCCGTCCCTGCGCCAGCGCATCCAGCGGCGGCGGCGCCAGGCGCTGGACCGCGCCGCCGCTCTCCGCCGCGAACTGCCCCAGCGCCTGCGCCAGCGCCTGCACCTGGCGCACCGCCGCCTCTTCCGTGACGGCCGCCGCCACGCACCGCACCGTCACCTCGAACGCCCACCCCTCCGCCTGCTGCAAGAGGGCGTCATGCGCCGCCAGGTCGCCCGGCGTCAAGCGCGCCTGAATGCGCGCCACCTGCGTGCGCAGCGCCTCGCGCCACGCCTGGTCGGCGCGCACGTCGGCGCCGCGCACCAGGATGTCGTACCCGGCATAGATCACCGGCGCCGTCACCCGCACCGCCGCCGCCAGCGGTCCCAGCGGGTCGGACTGAAACCGGCCCAGGTCGCGCAGCGGATGCCCCGCCGGACGCGCCGGAACCAGATCGACCCACGCCACCGCCCCGGCCTGCTGCAGCGCCGCCGCCAGGTCGTCCGCCGCCGGACGCACCGTCGCGCCCGGCGTCCGTCCCTCGATCTCGTGCCGCACCGCCGCGCGCCAGTCGTCGCCGCCCGGCGTGCGCACCCGCAGGCGCGCCCGTCCGTCGCCCCCCGACTCGATCACCAGCGCCAGCGTCGGTTCGTCCCCCCGCGTCACGGCGTGCGCCGGCAGCAACGGCGCCAACCCGACCAGCAGATCGACGCCGGTCAGCGGCGACCACGCCGCCGCCGGCGCCGCCGGAAAGGCGGCGTCCCAGGTGTGCAGCCGCCGCGCCGCCCGCCGCCGCCGCTGGCGCGCCAGCAGCACGCCGCCGCGCAGCAGATCGGCGCCGATCACGGTCAGCAGCAGCGCCATGCCGATGCGCACCCAGGGAACCGCCGCCGCCACGCCCGCCCCCGCCGCGCGCAGCAGCGGCGGCCCCCCCGCCGTCGCCGCCGCCAGCGGCGTCACAATCATGTCCGGCGTCCAGGCCAGCAGCGCCAGCAGCGCCAGCAGCAGCATCCCGCCGAGCCGCAGCAGACTGCGCGTGCGCTGGCGCGCCAGCATCCACTCGGCATCCGTCTGCGGTCGCTTCCATGGATTGCCCGACCAGCGCGCCTGCCGCCCCGCCGGTCCGCCGCGCGGCATCCCGCCGCCCGCGCCGCCGTCGCCGCCGCGTCCCGCGCCGCTGCGCGACACCCGCCCGCGGTCCGTCATGTCGTCCCCCGTTCCAGCACTGCATCCGGCGCCGGCGCGCCGCTCCACCAGCGTCCGTCCGGCAGCCAGACCGTCGCCCGCCGTTCCGTCGGAATCGGCGCCGCCGCCGGGCGCAGCGTCGGCAGATCGATCCCAAGCGTCATGACCGCCGCCCCCGCCGCCGCCGCCGCCGGCACGTCCGCCGGCGGCGCGTCCCCGACCCACAGCAGCAGCGCCAGCATGCCGGGCGCCGGCAGGCGCAGCAGCGCGAGCGCATCCGGCGGCGGCGCGCCGCCGATGACCGCGATGGCCAGCAGCAGCGGCGCCGCATCCGGCAGGCGGGCGCCGCGCCGCACGGCGAAGCGCCGCTCCAGCGCCAGGCGCAGTCCGTCCGCCAGCGTCGCGGCATCGCTGCGGTCCCACGCCGCCGCCTCCCCCGCCGACCACAGCGCCCGCGCGCCGTCCGGGTCCGCCAGCCATGTGCGCCACCCGCTGCGCCGGGCGGCGGCATGCATGCGCGCCAGCGCCCATGCCCCGCCCGCCCCATGCGCGCAGACGACCAGCGGCGGCGGCGTCCCGTCGGCGGGCCAGCCCCACCACAGCGTGCGCCCGCGCCGCAGGGTCAGCAGCGGCGCCGCCAGCCATGCCGCGCGCGCGGGGGGCGGCAGTCCGGGCGGCGCCCGCACCCCATCCGCCGTCTCCTCCCAGCGTCCGCCGGCCTGCGCGCGCGCCCACGCCGCCCGCTCCGGCGCGCGCGCCAGCAGCAGCGTCGCCGTGGCGCGGCGGGCGTCCGCCACGCCCGCCGCCGGGACGCCGGGGTCCATCCCGGCGTCCCGCGCCGCCTGCCATGCCGCCGCCAGCCGCGCGTGCGGCGGCGCGGGCGGCGCGGCGGCGGCCACGACCGGCGCCACGCCGCCCCGCGTCCAGCGCCCCCCCTCGGTGCGGGGGGGCGGCGGGGGGGACCGAGGGGTGCGGGGAGGGCGGGAGGGACGGGTCCATGGCGGCGCCGGCGGCGATTCCGGCGGCGGCGGGCGGACGGGGCGCGGGAGCGCCGTCCCGCCCGCGCCCCCGGTCGCCGCCCCGCCGCGGCGCCGCACGACCCCAACGGCCGCCAGCGCCGCCAGCGCCGCCAGCAGCGCCCACGCCTCCATGGGCGCCGCCGCGCCAAGCAACGCCGGCGCGCCGAGCAGCGCCGCCGCCGCGATGATCGGCGCCGCGCGTCGTCGGCTCATGCGCCGCCTCCGTCGGTCGGGGGCGCCAGCAGCGCCGGGTCGCAGACGGCGTGCCAGAGGTCATCGTTGAGCGCCAGCGCCATCGTCCACCCGCGCCAGCGCGCCCCCGCGCGCCCCGCCGCCGCCGCCGGCAGATCGTCCATCGTCGCCAGCAGCGCGCCGTCCGGCCAGGTCTGCAGCCCGATCCGCCCGTCCGCCTGCTGCACCGCCAGCGTGATCCGCTGCGGGTCGGCGACGTGCAGCGCCAGCGTGGATGGCGGCACGCTTCCCAGCAGCAGCGGGGAGCCGCCATCGAACGGCCAGTAGGTCAGCGCCACCCGGTCGGCATACTGCGCCACCCAGAACAGACCGTCGCTTCCCCATCCCAGCGGCGCCAGCCCGGCCGGACGCGCCGGACCCGGCGCCAGCGTCGCCGTCTGCACCCCGCGTCCGCCGCGCGGCAGCGTCAGCAACAGCGCATCCGCCGCCGCGCCGCCCGCCGCCGGCGCGCTGAACAGCACCGCCGCCGCGCCGTTCGGCGCCCACTCCAGCGCCGCCGCCGGCGTCGGCATGGCGCTGACCGCCGGCGCGTGCAGCGGCGACCCGTCGCTTCCCGCCGCATCCCACACCCGCACCACGCTCCCGCTCCCCGCGCGCAGCGCCAGCACCAGATACGCGCCGTCCGGCGACCACCATGCGCCGTCGACCGGCTGATCGGTCGTCAGCGTCTCGACCCGTCCGTCGGGCGACGTCAGCGTCAACCGTCCGCGCGCGCCGCTCCGGTCCGCCGGGTCCGGCTCCCACACGACCCGCACCCGCCGTCCGTCCGCCAGCGTCGCCGTATCGGCGACGGGATAGCGGTCCAGGTCGGGGGCGCGCGTGACCGCGGTCGCGGTCACGCGCACCACCGCCGGCGGCGCGTCCCCGGCGCCGCCGGCCACGGCGCGCCAGCCGCCGCGCGCATCCGCCGTCACCATACGCCAGACGGCGCCCGGCGCCGGACGCGGCGCCAGCAGCAGCGCCGGACGCGGACGCCCCGGCGGAAACGTCACCGTCGTCGTCATGCCGACCGTCACCGTCACCGTCCGGCGCTGCGGATAGACCCCCGGCGCCTCCGCCGTCACCGTGTACACGCCCGGCGCGCCGCGCCAGACCAGCGCCTCCCCCGCCGCCGTCATCGGCGCATCCCCGACCCGCACCGCAGCGGCGGCGTCCGCCGCATACACGACGACCACGCCATACACCGCATGCTGCCAGACCGCCAGCAGCAGCGCCGCCAGCAGCGCCAGCCCGCCGATTCCCAGCAGCAGCCGCCGCCGCCGCCGCAGCAGGCGCGCCAGGCGCGCCTGCGCCACATCCAGATGCAGCACCGCAACGCCCAGGTCCAGATCGCGCATCGCCCCCTCCGCTCCGCTAGGCCGCATCGCGCCCCACCGCCGCCGCCCCGCCGGTCGCGGCGACGATGAGCGTATGCAGCGGTTCCGGCGCCCGCGGAATGCGCAGCGGGATCGGCGTCCGCCCCGCCAGCAGCAGCCCGGTGGCGCCGCGCTCATCCCGCCGACACTGCGACAGCCAGGCGACCTCGCCGGGCGTCAGCCCGAATTGCTTCGCCGCCGCCAGCACCGGATTGCGCTCATCATCGCCGCCATGCCGCGCCGGACGCACCTGGCGCAGCAGCAGCACGGTTTCGCAATTGTCCAGGTAGGTCATGCCGCCGGCATTGGGAACCACGGCGCCGGACGGCGTGCGCTGCACCAGAAAATCGCGCACCTGCTGCGTGATGACCGTCGCCGCCGTGCGCAGCGACCGCCCAATGCGCGCGATCGTCTCCAGCACGCGCACGCCGGCGGCGCTGCCCAGGATCGTCCACGCCTCGTCCAGGATGATCTCCATCGGGCGGTCGCGGCGCTGCAAGGCGGTCGTGATGCAGTAATTGGCGATCAGCGGCGGCAGCACGCGCTGCAACGTCGCATCATCGCTCTGCACAAACCGACTGAGGTCGATGCCCAGCACGCCGACATCGTCGCGCTGGCGCGACGGCGGCACGCTGAGCGGCAACGTGCCCGGCGCATTGATCAGCCGCCCCAACGCGCCCGTGGTGAACAGGTCGAGCGCGCCCAGCAGCGCCTCGTCCGCGCCGCGCGCCTGCAGGCGCGCGGCGACCTCGCCCAACGTCGGCGCATCCGCATGCCAGGTCGCCGGGTCGTGCGTCATGCCGCGCGCGTCATAGCATGCCAGAATCGCCTCCTCGAGCTGCGCCTCGGCGCGCGGAGCCAGCGGCATGCCGCGCGCCTGCGCTTCGGTCGTCAGCAGGTGCTTGACCAGCGCCGCCCGGTCCATCCGCACATCCAGCCCCTGCGCCCGCACCGTCGTCAGCGCCGCCGGGTCGCCATACGGCAGCATGAGCGGATTGATGCGCACCTCCGCCTGCTCCGACAGCACCAGATAGGTTCCGCCGAGGGTCTCCTCGATCAGCGCGCGATACTCCTGCCCCTTGGGGTCCATGACGACGATGGCGCAGCGACCGTAGGCGTACCGCTGCAACAGCAGCAACGCCTGCACATACGTCTTGCCGCCGCCGGTCGCGGCAACGATCGCCTGGTGGGGCGACGGCAACGCAAAGCGGTCCAGGATGACCGGCGCCCCGGTGTCGGCATGCACGCCGTACAGAATCGGCGCCTGCTCGCCGAGCGGCAGCGCCCGTCCGCCGTCCGGAATCAGGCGCGCCAGCGTCGGCGAATCGGCTTCCCGCACCAGACGCAGGTCGTCGCGTCCGAGCGCCGTCGTGGTCAGCACCCCCTCCCAGTGCTGGTAGTCGCAGCGCACGATCTGCACCTGCCCGTCCACGCACGCATCGCGCAGCGCGCGCTCCCGCGCGCGCAACTGCTCCAGACTCTCGCCCGCCACGGTCAGATACCAGGCATAGCGGTGGTGCCCGGTGCGCTCCTCGGCGAGCGCCCGCAGATGGCGCCGCAGGTCGCGCAAGGCGACATCCGCGTCGGGCTGCTCCTCCTCATCCGCCAGCGACACCCCCAACTGGCGCGCCAGTTCCGCCAGCCGCTGCTTGACCGCCGCGCGCGGCAGCGGCTGATTGACCACCGTCATCTGCACCCCCGGCAGGCGCGCCAGCCGCCCGAACGTCGTCGGCGCCAGGCGGCGCGGCGGCGCCAGCACCGCATACGCCGCCATGTAACTGCGCCCGGAGCGCACATAGTCATGGGCGCTCCGGTCGACGCTCGACGGCGCGACCAGCGCGGCGTCATCCGTCGGCGTTTCCCGCGCCGCCGCCGCGCCGCCGCCGCTGCGCGCGCGCCGCCGCCAGGTGATCAGCGGCGCATTCGGGTCCACGGCGCGCTCCGCCCGCCACGGCGGGCGCGGCCCGCCATCATCGCTGCCCGTCATGCCAGCACTCCTTCCGCATGCCACGGCGGACGCGGCCGGCCGGACGTCTCCGGCGGCGTTTCCCGCGCCGCCGCCGGCGCGTCGGCCGGGGGGACCTCCCCGACCCGCGGGGGCGCCTCACCCCCCGCGTCCGGCGGCAGCGCGTCCGGCGCCAGATCGAACGGCAACGCCGGCCCATCGGCGATCGGGGGGACGCCGGCATGCGCCCCGATCGGGTCGAACCCCATCCGCAGCAGGTCGCGGATGTCCCCCGCCCGCAACCGACGCGGCGGCGGTTCGACGCCCAACGCGGCGAACATGCCGATCAACCGCCGGATGCGCCGGAGCGCGTCCGCCGGCGCATCCCCCGGCAGCGCGCGCGGCGGCGGCGGCGGCGCCAGATCGCTCCACATGCCCGGCGCCGCGTCGTCCGGCGCTTCCGTCGGCGCCGCCAGAATCCAGCGCACCACCGGCGTGTGCGCCGCCGCCTGCGCCAGCCGCTCGACCGTCAGCGCCAGGGTCTCCAACACCAGATGCCCGGTCAAATCCGGCGCCGCCGCCGCCGCGCCCCGCATGCGCGCCAGCAGCGGGCGCATGTCCGGCGGCGTGGCATACGTGTACAACAGAAACCGGTCCGGCATGCGCGCCAGCGCCGCCGTGTACTGCGCCAGCAGCGCCGCCAGCGCCGCATCGTCCAACAGGCGCATGTCCGGCGGCGTCAATTCCGCCAGCCCGACGGCGACGCCATCGGTGCGCAGCACATAGCCATCGCCGATCCGCGCCACCCCGATGGCCGCGGTGACATCGCCGACCCGGCTCATCGCCCCCGCCCATCCCCGGCGCGCCCCATGCGGTGCAGCCGCCGCACGCGCCGATAATGCCCGATGATCGCCGCCGCCGCCGCCGGCGCCGACCGTCCCCGAATCCGCGCCTCCGCCAGCGCCGCCAGCAGCGCCGGCGGCGCCAGCGTCGCCGCCGCCAGCGCCTCCCACGGAATCGGCGTCAGCGCCGCCAGCGCGCCCCAGACCAGGACGCCCACTCCCATGATCGTCGCCGCCCGCGCCGGCAGCCGCAGCGTCACCCCCGGCGCCGGGCGCAGCGTCACCATCGGACGCACGTTGAGCGCCGGCGTCTCATGCACCAGGTCGGCCCGATCCGGCCGTTCCGCTCGTTCCGCATCCATGGTTCCCTCCTTAGGGCGCGGCCTCCGCCGCCGCCTCAATGATGGCGACCGCCTGACTCAGCACCAGCGCCGCCAGCCCGAACCCGCACGCCGCCAGCAGCGCCTTCGTCACGGTGAAGCGCTGCGGCTCCGCCGACCAGCGCCGCCAGATGACCCAGAGCAGCGCCAGCGCCGCCGCCGCCAGCACGCCGCGCGTCAGCCACGCCAGCGGCGACGCCAGAAAAAAGGCCAGCGGCGGCGGCGACCCATAGACGTCGGGCGTAAAGAACGCCACCGCCTCATCCGAGGTGCGCACGATCCGCACCACGATGGCGGCGCCGACCATCCGCACCGCCAGACTCCACCACTGCACCTCGTCCGGATCGCTCAGCAGGTCGAGCACGGCGGTGACGAGAATGACCAGCGCCGCCGCCAGCACCGCGCCCTCGCGCACCCAGCCCAGCAGCGGCGCCAGAATCTCCAGATATACGTTCATGCGTCCGCGCCGGCGCGATCACGGCGTCCCGCCGCTGAGGAAGAAGCCGATGATCGCCCGCGCGTTAAAGGCGATGACCGCCACCAGCCCGACCCCCAGCGCCTTAAACACCGCCCCCCACCACGAGAATCGGTCGGGGTTGTTGGTCCACGACTCGTAGATGTTCCAGACCAGAATGATCGCCGCGATCACGGCCACGCCCGCCAGCGCCCAGTCCAGCAGCGGGCCCAGAAAGCGTTCCAACGCCGGCAATCCTCCCCACATACGATCCATACGCTCCTCCTTGCCATGATGCACACCCGGCGGCGCATCTCGCCCGCCGGGTTCCAGCATAGCCGCCGCCGCCGCGCCGGACATCACCGAGAAGTGGGGAATTAACAGCCGAAGAGCCAGCCGAAGAGGAACTGCAGCACCTGCTCCAGCCAGGTCGTCACCCGCGGCCCGCCCAGCGGGCAGCGCGCGCCGCGCGCCCGGTCGTCGTTGCCCGGACTCCACCACGCCCCGCCCGGATCGCCCGGCGGCGGCGGAACGACGAGGGTGGACGGGTGGCCCGGCGGCGGCAGTTGCAGCGGTTGATCGGCCAGCAGCGGATCGCCCGCCTCCCCCCACCCGACCGGCTCCATCCGCCCATCGCCCGCCATGCGCGCGCTGTCATCCATCGCCAGCGGCAGCGCCGCCAGCGGGTCCATCCAGATGCTCCAGCAGTCGTCGGCGCCGGGCGGCGGCGCGCCGTCCGGCGCGTCGGGAACCTGATACGGCGGACGGCACAGGTCGACCGGTTCGCCGCCAATGCGCGTCTGCAGGAACACGCCGCCGGTCCACGGCGCCGGCGGCGGGCGCCCCGTCGGCCCGATCCACCCGACCCGCCCGCGAAACTGGCGCACCACATCGCCGCCGCCGACGGCGCCCGGGTCCGGCTGCACGGGGGGACCGCAGCCGCGCAGGTAGCGCACCCCGACATCGGGATACCCCGGCGGTTCCGGGACACAGACGCCGTCGCCGGTCGGCGCATCCGGCGGCGGCGGCGCGGGCGCGCCGGGGTCCATGGTCAGCGTTTCGCACCCGCTCACGATCCGGCGCGCCTGCCAGAAATGGCGCTGATAGTAGCGATTCCGCGCCACGTCGTGCAGGATGCAGCCGGTCGCATGGTTGTAGCAGTCCATGAACAGCCCGTCGCCGACATAGATCGCCACGTGGTGCGTGGCGCCGCCGCCGGGGGCGGTCGGGTCGCCCGCGTTGCGCAGAAAGATCAGGTCGCCGGGCGCCCAGCAGGTCGTGGCGGCGCCGCGCAGATCGGCCAGGGTGCACGGAAGGGCGCGTCCCTGGGTCGACTGCGGGAGGGTCGTCCACCCGATCGCGACGCCGGCGGCGAAGTAGGCGCGCCAGACCAGCCCGCTGCAATCGAAACTGCGCGGGCCGGTGCGGGGATAGAAGGCGCCGGTCGCCGGATCGACCGGGTCGCGCGGGTGGGCGCCCCCCTGCGAGTAGATCGCCCCCTGGGCCTGCAGGGCGGTCTGCGCCGCAATCAGGCACGCCGGCGCCGCCGCCGCCGCGGGCGGCGGCGGCGCCATCCCCGCCAGCGCCGCCGCGATGACGAGGAGCGCCGGCGCCCGCCAGCGCATCACACGGCGCACCGGCGCATCGGTCATGGCGTCCTCCCGGACGGCGCCGATTCCGGCGTCAGCGGCAATGACGTCGGAATCGGCGTCGGCGCGGGCGTCGGCGTGGGCGGCGGCGGCGGGGCCTCCGCCCGAAATGAAATGGCGGCATCCGACGACCGTTCGCCGGGCGCAATGCGCTGGTCAAACCACACCTGCTGCGGACCGACCGGGGTCCAATCGTCCGGCCAACGCACCGACGCCGTGCATCGTCCCGGCGTCGCATAGGCGTAATGCCATTCGCCGACGCCGGCGTAGGTCTCGACCATCACCCCGGGACACGCCACCGTCACCGCCGCCGCATCCGACGGCGCATAGTCCGGGCACGTCACCTCCCGCCGACACGCCTCCGCCCGCACATAGACGCGGTAGGGCTGCAGGCGTCCGTAGCGCACCACGAGCGGCGCGCCCTGCACCGTCCCGCTCTCATCGGGATGCAGCACCGCGAACTCCGCCGTCACCCCGGCGCCGGCGCGCAGCGGGTCGGGAGCGAACGGGCGGTCCCACCCGACCTCGGTCACGCGCATGTCGGCGATGGGCGGAACCGGGCAGCCCGGACAAAAGACCGGGCCGACCAGCAGCAGCCCGTCGTGCAGCATCCATGATCCGGGGCGCTCCGGGTCGGGAACCCAGCCGAAGGGAACCGCCACCTGCCACCCGCCCGCCGGGTAGGCGGGGCGCGCGGCATCCACCCGCACCGGCGCCGGCGCGGGCCAGGGCAGCATGCTGCGCTGCAGCAGCGTCCCCACGGTCAGCAGCGCCAGGCATGGCGCCGCCGCCAGCAGCAGCAGCGCGCCGATCAGCATGCGCGACCCGCCGCGCATCCGCAGCACGGCGGTGAGCAGCAGCAGCCCCCCGCGCATCATGCCGCCCTCCCGCGGCGCGCCGCCAGGAACGCCGCCGCCCGCGCCGCCCAGGACGCCGCCCGCGCCGCCCCCAGCGCTTCCCGCGCCGCCAGCCCCGTGATGCGCGGCGCATCCAACACGGCGGCATACCCGAACGCCGCCAGCAGCGCAATCACCGCCGCCTGCAGCACCTCGCCCGGCGGGACCCGCACGATCAGCGCGGTCAGCAGCGCCTGCACCACGCCGAGCGCCGTCGCCCACAGAATCGGCGTCAGCAGCGCTTCCACGAAGCGGAAGAACCACACCCGCGCATAATTCCAGGCGCCGTCGGTGAGGATCGCCACCCCCGCCAGCGGCGCCGCCACCAGCAGGATATTAATGACGATGATCCGCTTGAACGCCTGGAAGCAGAGCGCCGCCAGCAGCAGATAGTACGCCGTGATCGCCAGCGCATACACCAGCGACACCCCCGGCGACGGGCTGACCGGCGGAACGGTCAACAGCGGCCACCCCCCGCCAAAGGCGCCGCGCACGATGTTCTGCGCCAGCAGATTGGCGAACTGGATCATGACGTCACACAGACTCCACGACCCCCATGTCAGCGCCATCGCCGCGATAAACTGGACGATCAGGTCGATGACCGCGCCATGCTTGTCCGCCCACAGCAGCCCGACCAGCCGGAACGTCAGCACGACGACGATGATCGCCGTCGCCGCCTGCGCCATCGTCTGCGCCAATCCCTGCGGCGACCCCAACGGTCCGCCCGCCGTGACGGTCGGGCGGGTCGTCAGCTCCAGCGGCGTGGTGAAAATCAGCCCCATCACCACATCGGCCAGCCCGCTCAGCGCGGCGCTCGCGCTCAGCAGCGTCACCCCCGCGCCCAGGATCATATTGTCGGCGAGCCACTTGCTCCCCATGGCGCGCGCGTCCGCCCAAAAGCCGGGGCTCATCGGATTGGACGGGTCCAGAAAGCCCGCCGGCGCCGCCGCGCCCGGCGGCGGCGCGTCCCAGCGCGGGTCCGTCCCCGGCGCGCGTCCGCCCGGCGCCGGCGGTTCATCGACGATCCCGGCCGCATCCGCCGGCGCCGCCGCCGGCGCCAGCAGCAGCGCCAGCAGCAGCGCCGGCAGCAGCGCCGGCAGCAGCGCTGCTATGCGTCCGCGCCATGCGCCCGCCGCTCCGGTGCGATTCTGCGTCCATGGATGCACGGTCGTCCTCCTTCCTTTATCCGCTGCGCCGGCGCCCATCGTCCGGTTCCCCGCCGCGCCGCGCCGCGTCGTCCCATGCGTCCCGGCGCCGCGCCTCCTCCTGCCGCCGTTCCTCCTCCCACCGCCGTTCCTCCTCCCACCGCCGTTCCTCCTCCTGCCGCCGTTCCTCCTCCTGCCGCCGTTCCTCCTCCTGCCGCCGTTCCTCCTCCTGCCGCCGTTCCTCCTCCTGCCGCCGCGCCAGCGCCGCATCCCGGGCGCGCAGCTCCTCCTGGAGCCAGTCGACCAGCGCCTCGTTCTCCTCCCGCCGCCGCGCCTCCTCCCGCCGCCGTTCCTCCTCCCGCCGCCGCGCCTCCTCCCGGCGGCGTTCCTCCTCCTGCCGCCGTTCCTCCTCGCGGATCGCATCCGCGACCGCGCGCCGCACGCCGGCGGCGCCGGCGCGGATCGCCGCCGCCGCCGCCGCCGTCGCCCCCGCTGCGGCGGCGCCGGGGGAGAGCCGGAGACCGACCAGATCGCCGACGCCGGGAACGACCAGATAGGCGAAGGCCGCCAGCAGCAGCCAGCGCACCGACCCGGCGACCGAGTCGGACGCGCCCGCCGCGCCGCCGCCCAGCGCCAGCGCGATGTGGGCGCCCAGCGCCAGCGCGACCCCCCACAACGCCGGCAGCAGCAGCGCCTCGGCGAAGCGGGAGCACCAGACCTGCGCATAGCGCCACGACCCGCCGAGCGCCACGGACAGCGCCATGATCGGACTGACCACCAGCAGCAGATTGACGGCCGCAATCCGCAGCAGCGCCGGCGGCAGCAGCGCCAGCAGCGCCGCCCAGTGCATCAGCAACGCCAGCGCATAGGTGAGCGAAAAGCCGGCGGACGGGTCCAGGTCGGGAATCGCCAGCACCGGCAGCGCCGCCGCGACCGGACGTCCGAACGCGCCGTCCAGCAGCGCCGCGCTGAGCGCGTTGGCGAAGCGGATCGCCGTCCGCGTCACATCCGGCAGCGCCGCGAGCAGGATCACCCCCAGCAGCAGCTGCGCGATCATGCGCACCGTCGCACGGCGGTGCGGCGTCGTCAGCGCCAGCGCCAGCCGTCCCGCGAGCACGACGACCAACACGGCGGCGCAGGCGCCCGCCAGCGCCGCCTGCACGTCCGCCAGCCGTCCCAGCGGCGGAATGACCAGATCGACCGTCCACTCCTCCGGGGTGGACAGCGCCACCTCGCCGATCGCAACGACCGCCCCGGCCGCCAGCGTGACGGCATTGAGCGCCTGCACCGCGACCCCGGACAGCACGCCGCGCAGCACCCAGGCGGCGCCGTTGGCGACCACCTGCACCCACGGCGCGATCCAGGGATTCGCCGCCGGCGCCGCCGGACAGGCCCCCGGACATGCCGGGTCCGCCATGCCGCCGCCGTCCGGCGCGGACGACGCCGCCCGCCAGGCCAGCAGCGTCACCAGAATCAGCGCCCCCCATGCGGCGCGGCGGCGCCAGGCGGCGATTCCGGCATCGTCCGCAGCAAGGACGCCGATGCAATCCGCCACGCGCCGGACGCCGCGTCCCACACCAGCAGATACCGCACCTGCGACCCGATGCGCTGCACCGGCGCCGCCTGCTCGTGGATGTCCCAGATTTCGACCGTCGTCACCCACGCCGTCATCCCCTGCACCTGCACATCCGCCGTCCACTCCCGCAGATACGCCGTATACGCGCGCCCCTCGGCGCGCCGGCGCGCCAGCGCCGCCGCCCGCTGCGCCCGCCACGCGCCGTCCGCCGTCGTCACCGCTTCCAGCGGCGCCGCGTCCAGCGCCGCCGCCGCCGCTTGTTCCGCCGCCAAATAGGCGCGCATGGTCGCCAGCGCCGCCGCCGCGTCGCCGGGCGGCGCATGCGGCGTCGCCGCGCCGCGCCACGCCAGCGCCGCCGCGGTGATGACCAGCGCAACGACGATGATGACGCTGCCAACCGGGCGCCCGCCGCCGTCCGGCGCGGACGTCGCCGGGGGCGCCCCGCCGTCCGGCGCGGGCGGCGCCGGGGGCGCTCCGCCATCCGGCGCGGGCGGCGCCGCCGGCGCCCGGCGCGCCCATGCGACCGCTCGATCCCGCACCCGCCGCATGCCCATGCGCTCCTCCATTCGTGTCTGTGGTCGCATGCCCGACGTCGGCGTCGTCACCGGCGTCCCGTCGGCATCCCGTCGGCATCCCGACGGCATCCGGCATCGAGCGTGCCACAGAACGCCGGCGCCGCCATCACCCATTGCTGACGACCGACGCCATCCAACGCGACGCCGGATCAATGCGCCGCATCATCCGACGCGGTACGATGAACGGCGCATTGATCCGGCGCCGTCCGCGCGGCGCCGCCGGGCGCGGGCGCGCATGGGCGCGGGCGTGGGAACGGAGACCGCCCGCGCGGGGGGACGGCGGGGAACGGAGACCGCCCGCGCGGGGGAACCCCCCCAGTCCCCTCCCGCCGGCTTGAAAGGGGGGGATTTCGGGCGATTTCAGGCATTGGGACGGGTCATCGATATGCATGGTTACGCTGTCGCCTCTTGAAGCGGCTTTCGCTCAGGGGCTGATCCGGCTGCAGTTGATTGCGCCGCCGGATGCGGAGGTTCCGTTGCCGGCGGCGGGCCGGCGCGGGTGATAGTGACAGGCAATCGAATGATAGTCGCAAGGCAACCAGGAAGTATTTGGGGAAATGAAGACAATGAACCATGAAGCGAAATTAGAACCAGAAGAGCAGGAACTCGTAGATTCATACGAGCGAGACGAATGGCGATCTGTACCAACGTTCCAGGAGAACTTGCGCCAATATCAATCCTATGCTGTCGCCACCTTTGAAGCAATAGGATTGATCAGCATCACGCTCCCGCAAGAGGATCTCAACGCCATCCGTGAGAAGGCGGCTGCCAGAGGGATGTCATATCAGGCACTGATTGCTACCATTGTGCATCAGTATGTGACAGGGGATCTGGTCGAAAAAAAGCCGCACAGCGTCTGACCCGCGCCTGCGCCCGACGCTGCTCCGCCGCGCTTTGCAGGCGGCTCATGCTCAAATCCCTGGACAGCACAACCGGGCAGTCGCAGGTGCAGGCAATGGACGCAAAAGAGAAAGTAAGCCGCGTTGTCGCGTTGCGCCTGGCAACGGAAAGAGGTACAATGATCGTCAGAGAGCCGCAACCCGTTCAAGCCTGATAAGGCACAGGCGGCACATCGCAACAGCACAGCAACTGCAGGCAATGGCGCGGCAGGGCGGAACCCCCCATCACGACAAACCACCCGGACAGGGTGACACCCGGCGTAACTCCTGCGATACAGGGGTGCGTGACCGGCAACACCACATCACGCACGCGAATTGACCGGCTAAAGGCGCTCATCCAGGCATTCAAAGCCAATCCGCTTTACGTACTGCGCTCGCTCCGGCGCTGCGGCTCAGCCGTACATCGTCGGACGATCACCTTAAGGGAGGCTCTATGCCAACCACTCCAGTGCATTTCACGCTGGCTGACCTGGAGCAGTGGGTAGAGAAAGGCTTAATCACTCCTGAGCAACTGACAAACATACGGTCACACATCGAAGCCGCCGGGCCCGTAGCAGAGCAGGCAAAGGCTGGCCCGGAAC
>Ga0308398_1000525_pt1 | contig 23592 bp, 18 predicted proteins | sample Hotspr20SampleT9_FD_202360 | JGI IMG/M metagenome (GOLD analysis project Ga0308398, IMG submission 202360) | Hot spring phototrophic mat microbial communities from Mushroom Spring, Yellowstone National Park, Wyoming, United States - 20051001_T9 ...
GAGTCTTCGTATTCCTCTAACTCTTTTAGTTCTTCCTCAGAGTCTTCGTCTCCGTAGTACATGTCGTAGTATATGATTGACAACTCGTATTCTTTATGTTCTAAATCGCTTTCTAACTCTTTTACCTCCCATTCCATTTCTTCTATTTCATCTTCTAATGTTGATAGTTCGTCTTTCAGGGATGAAATCTCTTGTTTGATGTTTGTGAATTCCTGGATAGTTTCCTTTGTTGTGGTGCTCAGGTGTAGGATGTAAGCTGCGACCCAGTACTTTTCATCGTACTTGGTGTCGGCGGGGATGAAAGTTTGTGCCTCGTCGTGCCATTGTTTGATACGCTCGGAGCCATCCCCTGTTTCGTTCATCTTCTGAATGATGACTTCCAGAATGTTTCTTCCATCCTCATCGTAGATGAGGTACCAGAGTTCTTTTTGAACTCCTGTCATGTTTTCGCTGTGCGTCGTCATACCAAGCATTACCACAAACACGCAAGGGAAACGCGTGCGATATAATTAAAGTCATCTCAACATCATACTATTTATCTACGTTATATGGCGGCGACGTAACCACAAGATGAACCCGATTTATCGGGCAACTCACACATAAACTCAGATGTTTTGTGCAAGATACTGTTGACGTATTCAGCAGGTAGTGTATTCTCTTCAAATGGCACGTTTGCACCATTTGATATCCCAGCATACAAACGCCCTTCGTAGAGAGAGCCGTGGCGATTATACTTATGCTTCATAAGATGTTAGTATTTCTTAATCTTTCGTAGTTTACTTTCACTCACATAGGATGTAAGACCTTATTAGGTACTTAGTATTAAGGACTCAACATCCCGATAGCTTGTTGATATGTTAAGTTAGCTCTTCTCAGCCAACCATTATAAAAAATCTTAAGATTAGGATATTTATGTACTAATTCTTTATGAAATGTTATACGATTAGTATGTAGTTTTGATAATACAGTTCGCGTGTCCTTACTTCTGATAGCATGTAATGTATTAGGGCCTATAATGCCATCGGGTGTAACGTTAAGAGATTTCTGTAACAAGTAGGTGGCATAGGGAGTTCCCAATAGACAAGCGGTATCAAACAGGTAGAATGCTAACTCAGGTGGCATAGAATCACACATCATGGGTTTCCAAACTATCGAGTCATAGAAAGATGCGAGCACGTGGTCAGGTATAGTTCCATTCTCTAATAAGTATTGCCACCCGTGCCAGTTAGCATGCGCCACCTTTGATATGCCAGCGTAAGTAAAGCCACCTGGGTCAGAGGGATGGTTCGACCAAGGTCCTTCGTGCTTCAAATGCCACGCAAGAGCGTAATAGAAAGTTTTGTGTTGTCTATCGGTTACACCAGCCGATAACAAAAGCTCGTGGGACGGTACATTATGTGACGTACCAAATACCCCAAGTAACATCGCTACGAATAATAACCTGCGGCTAAAAAAGTTTTTAACTAGATTTAGCATAAATTTTAGAAAATTTGGTGAATTATACAATATTATATTTATTACAATTAGACCAAATATCAGAAACCCGTACGGATAAGGCACAAGAGTCAATTTATCGAAAATTTTATTTTAACAAAAAGAAAAGGGAGGGGTGCGGTACGGGGTCTTACTTGCCTGGTCACCCAAACTATACAAAACTGTACATATTTTGTATAGCCGTCCTCTGACCAGGAGGAGGACTAGCCCGTTTTGTTTCGCCGCTTCTACCCAATCCCTTGTGAGGATCACCCTCTTCAAGGGAGAGAGAGCTCTGAGACTATCGAGGCAGGAGAAGGCGAAGGCTACGGGGAGAACTTGCCAGCTTTTTTGCCTTACATGGGTAAGGCCCCTCACCCGTTCCATCCTGCGGTTGACGGTTTGTTGGGCAGCTGACTCGCTCTCCCCGCTGTCAATAAATAAGCAATTAGCAACTGCTACTTACCGCCTTTAGTGCCACCGCAACCGCACCCAAGTGCTACTTCCAGAATCATAGCAAGGCAAATATACTAAAAAATCTGATTTTTTACACCTATATGATTGCAATCGTAAGTACAGTGGGACCTGATTGCGATGTTTGACTACCTTTTACACGCTTAATTTTTGCTGTTGTTAATTGATTTACTTGACTCATAACAGAATACATACTTTGAATATTCGTATCAAATCTTGGTCTTAAGTAGCTATCTCGCGTCATATCGTCTATTCTACTATCATACTCGAAGGTTACGTAATACACGTTAGCTTTTCGTCCTGTTTGTTCGTATAGTGAGTCCGCGAATTGCTTGTCTAAAATAAGTGCTCCCTGTCTTTCACTTTGGGAGAAGGTATTACGGCGACCAGCAAGTATTATTATTGTATTTACATTACTCATATCTACTGTAGTTCTTGTGAAGTCATCGGTTATTATAACTTGTCCATAACTTTGATCCATAGTCTTAGCCCGATGAGTTAGAACCTCCGATATAGTAGTGATAGCATCTTCGTAATTGTCTCTATCAAAGATATTCTCTTTGCTTATAACATTGGTTGATACGGGGAAATCTATAATATGAGATAATTCTATGTCTTCTGGCAGTTCCAGTTCTGGCTCTTCATATCCAGCGCCACAATAGCTATTAATCAATGTAATTCCGTGGGCACTCATAGCATCTTGATACTTATATACCATACTAATCATACTAGTCGCACTATCTTTGTCGCCTACAGCCATCGCTAAGCTTACGGTCATCGGTATGGATAATATGAATACTAAAGCTGATAACCCGTATAAAGGATAATCACTATTAAAATCCTTACCATTTAGAAAACCGTTGCTACTATTCAATGCCTGATTCATAACATCAAAAGTTAGATTCATAAATTTAAGTTCTTCGTCATAATAGTTATTTTTACTAGTGCCTATTATCATGTTCTTGATTTTTTGGTACCATTTGTTATTACGCTTATATAATGTCTTAAACAAGTTAGAATAAAACTGTCGGGCTACAAGTTCTATTTCTTTTATAGCTTTATTAGTCTTAGACCTAAAATGGAGGAGGATAGATAAGGAGGAGGCTAATGCAGCTGCTATATCAGAATCTTCACATATAATCAAATAGTTACCAGAAAAACGATTAGCATCCATAAATTCATTACCCTTAGACTTACTATAAAGATCACATATAAAGTTTTGTAAGAACATTCTAATACCAGCTATAAGGATTTGAGTTCTATATATGGAAGCCTCACTAGCGTTTGTAACTAGTAAGTCTTCCGTAAGAACTCTAAAAGTCTCTTCAATATCTTGATACTGCTCAGCATATAATCTGTTAAGACACAAATAATTCATCATTAAGATTACTTTCTCAGCATTATTTAGGTTTAATGATTTACCCAGTTTGTCTATTTTATCGTAAGTCTCTTCGTTCAAATCTTTAAGGTGTTCGTTCAGAATTGTGTTTAGCTTATCTTTACTAAATATTGGCTCTAATACTGTTATCCAATTAGCGTACGGTTTAAAAGAAGTCTGAAGTTGTTTAAGCATGTAAGTACCCATAATGTACGCTATACGTTCAACGTAATCAAATTCAAGTTCGTCTAAAAATCTTAACTTAGCTTTTTTATCCATTTTCCCTTTACTCTTGAAAGCAGTATCCAATAGTTTAGTTTCAATATTGTAATCTATCTCGGGTGTGTCGTAGCCATTTAGTTTGCCAGAGAACTTATTATATAATTTATTGATTTCTGTAACAACATAGTCTACATACTTTTTTATCTTTTCAAAATAAATATTGTATGCGGTATTATTTTGTGCAGATTTGTTAATAACATTATTGATAGCGCTGAACTCCTGAGGCTTTAATATACTCAAATAAACACGACCGATATTATCGTCCATAGAGTTAGCATCATTTGCTTGACAGGCTGATATAATTTGATCAGCATGGTCTGCGTAATCTGTAGATTTTATAAAGCTTTCATAAACCTGATTAGATAATTCGTAATACTCTTCAAACAGTTTCTTGCGCTCAGGGTTACATCTAGAAAATCCATAACTATACCAAGTTTGCGATTTGACCCGGTCTATGAATTGCTGTATAGCTTTTAAACTAACAGTATATGGTTTATTACTAAATGATATAGATCTAGGGGTTTCACTTTCTGCCTTCTTGGTGATATATTCAAGTTCTTGCTCTATACTAATCTTTTTGAAGTGATTTCCATATGCAAAAGTAATTTCTTTTATATTAAACAATAAATAAACATAGGCTAATAATCTAGCATAGTCATGGGAGAAACTTTTACTATTCATGAGGACGCGATATATCGTTCGCTTCTTGTAGTCTTGGGTAGCTGAGTTTTTAGAACGGACATAATTCAAAGCGTAAGCTATTACGTAATGTGCATATCCCGTAAGTGGCATTGTGAATGCTTTGGAAATAAGTGTTTGATAGGGAAGAAATGTTGGATAATATGGGGAGAGTGTATATTCCCGTATTTCGTCTAACGGCAAATGCATTTCGTGTAAATGTTGATGGTCATCTAACATATAAACGATGTTTTGACAATAATCCTGAGTGTAGTTTCTTAATATTTTCTCTAAATCTGGGTTATCATCATCATTGACTTCATGAATAGTACATACAAAATTATAATCTTTCGTATCTTTTAATACCTTATTTTTATCTTTATCATCTAAAACAAAAGACATACTCTCAACGCGTCTAAGAACATTATCTGGAAACACTTTGATTAGATTGTGAAGAGCAGTCAAATCAACTTTTGCATATTCACTTTTAAATACTATGATATTTAGTAAGTATTTATTATCATTATTGGGTTTAAACTGGCCGTTTATTATATCCAACGCTATGTTATTCGCAACAGCTTCGACATCTACCCGTGCTTGTCTGTACAAAAGTTGTATGGCGTCGTTACGCTGATCGCAAGTATGAATCATAAGGTTTTTTAAATAATACTTTTCAAAACTTACGGGTACATCTGGCACCGAATCCTCCTCTAACTTGTAAATCTGATCTACATTACTAAACATGCCACCCTGAAAGTTACATATGTAGTCTGCTATATCGATTATAGTTCCTAATGGGTCTTTACTTATATCGTCATGCCGCTCCTGAGGTAATAAAATCGTACAGTATGTAAATGCATTTTTCGCGTCGAATAGATCACATTCAATAAAGCGTCCAGTGGGGAGTACGTATATTTTGTCAGGCGAAGGTGATTGAGATGCCGATGCAAGATTAGGTGGCACATTAGGTGGTACAGAAGATGAGTCGGCAGGAGGAGTAGTATTGTTCCCGGGTTTGGAAGTGCTCTGGTTTTGGGCAGCTGTTTGTGATTGTTGTGCGACAGGTGGCGATGACGATGAAATGGGCTGTGGTGGTTCCAAGTCCATATTTATCCTCTTTATGAGATTCTCAGAGTATTTTACCATCTCACTCCATTCAGCTTTAGGGTTTAACTTATTAGGGTCTCGATAACGTATTAAACAGACATATATACGTATCAACGCTGCTAATGGAAGAGACTCTTCAGCTCCCTTTAATTGAAATTCTTTTGCTATTATACCTGATAAAAATGCTATATCTGTTTTCAATAATCTTACTACCACATCATCATAACCCTGTTCTCCAAATCTGTGTATGTATTTTACATATTCTATAAAGCTTTTTTTACTTCTAATTTTATTAAGCTCTCTAAACTTGTCTTTATTTTCTATCATAGAAATTAAATGTTTTTCATATCCAACAATTAGTTTTTTTACTATTATTTCTAAATCACGAATAAGTTTGTTATTAAGCAAATCTAGAAAATCTTCAATACTTTGTGGTACTTTCTGAAACACAATTTCAGCGACCTTCCGAGTTATTTCCACATATGGCTTTAAATCTTCTGATACCGATACTTTTGTTTTGGTTTTTTTTGTTGTTGTCGATCTATAGTATCTAGCTTGATTGTGGTCAGGTGTAATATTTGAGTACATAGACGTGGCAGCTAACAAATTCGCTATTGGTTGTTTAGTGCTTTTGCAGATCACGTTAGGGGCATTTAACCGGAATCCATAGAACATAGTAAATCCGTCTATTATCTCCTCGGGCAGTGTAATTACAGCTTGGGCACTATTTCTGCTTAGACCAGCCATACTAAGTGAACTTCGGTTGGCAATCAAAAAATTATCCCCACCTTTTATCTTAGAGCGACTAAATGTTTTATCACCAGTAGTCAAATTACCACAAATGTTATCTATGGATGCATTTTGATTTATACTATTTTCATCCACCATCTCGCTAATATAATAGTATAAGCCTACGGTATAAATGCTCTTAACTTCCAACGTGCCTTTAGCTATATCCTCAGCGAATGCTTGGCGTAATTTCTCGTAAAGCGGATAATTAGTAACTAAAATGTACTTTTTGTTAGACTTTGCTTTTAAAGAATCATTTATGTCATCGATAAAATCAGACGTAGTATCGTACTGGAACTTAACACCTGCAGCAATTGATTTTGGGTCAATTTGTTTTTGTTCAATAGCTTTCGTGTCGTTGATTATAGCATACAGTACTGAAAACTTGTATTTACTCTCGTGCGAATCATATTTAACAGTATAAGTGTATGGTAAAAGTAGCACATAAGCATCGCCAGCCCTATCGATCCCTTCCAAAATAGGTTTTAGTAGAGTTAAGAATTGGAAGAATTTCTCCCTTACTTTATCATTAGGACTAAATATGTTATACTTTCCACTTTTAACGTACATATCTAAATATACTAACATATCATTTTTCTACTTAGTAAATTTTGGTATGCAAAACCTATTACTTTCTGACAACACATGGTTTTTACACGAACATTTAGATATAGAATATCAGACTTATAGGTTATTAGCATACTTACAGTTCGTAGAAAAGCAGTTCTTACAAATAAGATTATATCCATACCTAAGCGAACTTATAAGACATTATGAATTCGTAGATAACATAAGTACTAAAATGGAAGAAATAAAAAAAAGACTGAATACTGAATTGGATAATGAAATAACAGAATATATATACGAAATGTCTGATATAATAAAAAATAAGACCAAAAAGACTATTGAGCAAGGTGTTAATTTATTTAATACAATTCTTAAATCTATAAAATATGAAGCTATTGGCATAATACCAGAATATAATCAAGAAGGTTATATCATAGCTTCATACGAACATGTAAATTATTTTGATATAATGAGATTTCATATAAGCAGTATAATAAATTACGATAAGTTTTATATAACAAACATAGAATATTTAGAGAGTTTAGATAATCTAAGCATGTTAAGTAGAATGCCAGAGTTTATCAAGAGGCATATATTAGAGAAGTATAAAGATTTGCCTAATCCAATTGTTATATATGCTAAGGCCTCTTACTATGTCCCTTTGCATGAAACGCTAATACCGATAATGAGACGGGTTTTGCCTGTATGGATACGGTCAGTGTAGTTTTCGATACTTATTGTGGGCATGAGACCCGACATGAAAGCATGGAAAGCGGCCGAAAGCGCCGAGGAAATCGTTAAGGTACTGCAAGACAAAAGTATGAAACGCATTATCAATCTAATCAAGAGGAATTTGAATGGTGGGTATAGTTTTCTGCCACAAGAGACTGAACAGTATCTAAAGAGGTTTATAGTGAACACCTTAGGTATGCATAATATCAGTCTCTATGGTGGATGGTACGCTTGTATGGCTGCTTACCTTATAAGCCCAGCATGCAATGAGATAGCATCACTCCAAAGGCAAAAAATCAAAGGCAAACCCAATCAGACTATCAACCATCAAATTAAGTCTCTCGTCAGAGAAGCAATTATATGGACACTAAAAAACCTTAATGTTAACTATTACGAAGATAGGATAGCTCTTATGCTAAATGTAAAAATGCGAAGTAAGGGTATAAACGAAGAGAACATGATACAAATCATGCATAATCTAGAAGATATAAAGACCAAAATGAACAATTTGAAAAACTTTATACTATCCAATGGGATAAAATTGAAAGGAAACTATAAGGTTATTGAAAAGTTTTTAAGTAGGTTTGATGACGTTTATGCGAAGATATCTACGAAATATGGTTGGTCTATACATCCTAATATTTTACCCAATCAAAGAATAAATGAGATAGCTGATAGGATTATGGAAGACGACGAGCCTAAGCTTGAATAGCGAAGTTAGTTATTCTGCTATCTAGATATTCTTTCGTTTAGTGCTGGTGTAGTGTTACTAGTACTGTTTTGTGCCTCGGCGGTTGGCGTCGGGGCACTTTTGCTTCGATTGACCGAATCGGTATTAGTACCAGTTCCGGGTTGTTCTGCTGCCGTACCAGTGATAGCTTCATCAGGGTCTATCCTAAGCGCCTGGGCTAACTTATCTAAGCCCACAAAATTGCCGAAGAAAAATATCCAATCATTAAATGGCATCATTGTGATGCTTAGACGAGTCCACAAAGGTACTCCAAAATCTCCATAACGTTCTGGGTTTGAAGAATATACGTAAGTATCGGAGTTCTCAACTTGTATGTTCTGTGGTATCATATACTGTATAACTGGTATATTCATAGAGCTGGCTAAACCCGGTCTGTTAATATTCCTAAACGCAAAACCGTAATAGTTTAGCTTATAAATCTTCTCTTCTAACTCTTCAGAAGGCGAGCTCAGTTTAAGACATGGCTTGCCTTTAATAAGGCCGATGATAACAGCCTTATAGTTATGTATAAAATGATATCCACCAGGTGGTAACGCGAGTAATACACCAAAGTTGCGTAGAAAACGATTGAAGTTAACGTCGGACGAGGAAAGCACAGACGTGGAAATCCCCTTAGTGCCTAAAAACTCACCTAATGATGGACTACTACGAATGATAGCAAGAGACTGACGAATATTATCACTTAAGTTAGCCTCACTTAATAACTCTTTATTTATAACAACACGATTATAAAAGAAAAATTTATCCTCATCAGGATTATCGTTAGGCATAGCGTTCTGTTTATCCCATTCAATATAAAAAGGATATTTCCCATTTATAGTGATAGAAAATACTTCTTTAACTTTATTGTAAGCATCTCCTATCAACTTCAACAATGATTCCATGGCTTTACTATCATCTTTTAGTTTTATAATATTAGTTGGTCTTGAAATGTTTTTACAAATATTTCTATATTGAATCGTAGGGAATTCATTTTCATCAGTGTTAGAGACTGACTCCGCCAAAAAAGATACGACACTTTCACCGACATATGCGAGGTTACTATTATTATAGTTGCACACATCTGTTAGCGCTACGATAAGTAGTATAGCTGCGTCTTCAAGCCCTATTGCAAACCTAGAAGCTGCAATTCTCCCTTCTTTATCGCCATAAACTGGCAAATCAGAAAGGTTTGGTGCATTAGGCAAGGTATAAGACCCATTCCTACGTAGAGCGTTCTTAACGTATTCGACGACGCTTCTGTATGCTTCGTGGATCTTACGACTGCGAATACTTAAAGACACCAGAGTCGTTTTTTTGGTGGCTTCGTGTATCAAGGTAGCTGCCAATCCGTTGACTAGGAACTCCCGATACTTGGGGTCGTCGTACTTCGCGATGAGAGAGGCAATGTCGCCACCTATCATGTTAGGCCCTAAATAAATTACCCTAACCTGTCGTTCTTCTAATGGCTCCTCACCTAATCCTAAAAGCCCTGGGAACAAACTAAGATACTTGAGTTCGTTAATCACCTTATCAATAGATGTCAGTCCATCGACGTCAGTTATAGTAATATAAGTTTTTTTAAACGTATAATCTACATTTTGTATTTCTATACCATCGTATGCTATCATATCACGTTCTGGTACTATAATCTTGCCCTGTTGCAGAAAGTAGGCACCAGAGGCTAAAAAATCAGAAATATTTGTATCAGAACCCACTAGTTTACTTATCAAATTGGCAAAAGGCCCTAAGACTTCTATAAAAGCTGCGGTTATATTTATATCCGATTTAGACGCATTCTCTATGAATTCTACAATTCTTGACTTAATACCTGTTATGATACTAGGGTTACTATGTACCCATTTGTGAGCGAGAGACACGGATAATATGCTTTCGTCAGCTTCAAAACCGTGGGCAGCGACAGCTTCAAATTCCCCACAGTCAGAGGCAGGTCTGAAATGTATTAAAGCACCAGCTAATGGACTAAACCGATCTAACAAACCTATCATATAACCGTTACCCGTATATCTATAACGATAATTTAACATATCCTGTGGATAGATAACCGAGACATAATTAAAATCTTTACCTTGATTAACAACATGATTATCTTGTAGATAGTTGTAAATAATGTGTTTATGTCTTAATCTATCTATTATTGGCATATTATAGAGCATTATAAGCGGTTATACCCTCTAAGTCAAAACTTGCTATATAATTAGCTATCGGATTAGACGTTCCGATAGTATCGTAATCTATAAGTTTTATAATATCATTGTTACTATTCGTTGTATTAGGTATAGAAAATACCATTTCGTTATTAATGAAAATATAAAATCTTAAAACAGAGTTAACATGAGCCACACGAGTAAAAAGAGAAAACAAGACCATTGGGTCAATAGATTCTATAATACGCATCGTGTAACTTTCCAAGCTTCTCTTATATGTTTGGCGCACAAGATTTACATCGTAGCTGCCTATGTAAGTCGCCGTTATCGATACATTTATCGGCCTCACTTCTATAATCTCTACGCTGAAGCAGTTCTGACCAGGTGGACACGGGGGGGAGGAGTTATTTAAATTTACACCAGCAGGTGCCCAATTAAAAGTATAGTTAGTTGTAAAACTATTATCTAGTATACTCGCACTTGTAACACGAATAGGTAAAGTAGGTAAAGCAGCATATATATAATTCTTATGATTTTGTATAAAGTTTATTATATCGCTATTACTTACGTAGCCACCACTTATGTATAATATATAGTAATATAAAGATAAATTAGTAGTATTAGATGTAGTTGTTGGAGCTATCTTAGTAATTAGTTTGGCATCATAGATTTTGATGTCCGAGAAGTTCAAGAACCAGTGGTTGATATCCGATACACTTCTTATTACTCCATTGTATCGTGCCCACTCTGCGATACGGTATCTGTTAGTCTCTAATCCCGTAGGTGGCTTATGACTAAGAACATCCAGAATAACAGTGCCGCTAGGCAAAACCGGGAAGTTACGATTAACATGGTCTATCAGCAGCGATAAAACATCGTCGGGCGGCAAATTTTCAGTGTAGTTCAAGTAAATCGTCCGAATAACTACGTTTGATGCTAAACGCCTAATTATATATCTATGATTCAACCGAATATTTATACCATATCTAGGCGTAGTAAGCACTAAAATAGGATAAAACTCAGTAACTAAACCTGATTGATTAAGATCATAAGCTATACTAAAAAAATAAAAATCATTAGGTCTATTTGTGTAAGGTAATAAAACATTATAGTTATCGCCTTCCTTAGTGTATATAGCATAAATAGCAACGTCTTCGCTAATAGGCAATTTATCGTTTATTATATAAAAGTTAGATATAAAGTTTCTAGCACCTCGTTGATAAGGCAAATTGGTATCCTCTTCTAATAAAATGGTAAAAGAGTCATTGTTAGCTTCGGTTTCAAAAAGGGATATTTTGTTTTCTACTATTGCAGCTTGCTGGTCGGCGTATACTAATTCTAAATCGTAGGTGGTGTTACCTGGTATCTGGATATATCTTTTAGACTTCACGTAGAAGTAGTGCGTTCCATAGGAGAATACTTCTTGTAGAGGCGCAAAGGTTAGCGGGCCTGTGGTTTGTATGCGCAGTATTAAGGACGCATTCTCCCCACGATAAACGGGTACAGAATGGTCTAATCCGAGTTGTAAAACCGCATCTTGATTCTTACTCTTAAACAAAGATGAATTGTAATACTGCCCCGCTAAGGACAATAAGTGCTCGGAAGCATAATAGGACAACGCATCAACAAGCATATCCGCTATCTCACCTTCATACCCATAAGAACGCACTATATTTACAATATCATCTCTGATACGAGATAATAGCATAATTAAATGTACTACAAAAACAAAAAATATCCTATAACCTAAACAAAGTAGTAAATACTAAATCTATATCGCGTAGTTTGAACTCCATAAAGTTAATAGGCATATTTACAGGATTTGTATTATCTATAATACAAGTAGTCATACCGCCAATATAGGACATATTAGTATCTAAAAGGTTGAATGTTACGTTAGTATCCGAAGTCTTAACGTAAAAGTTACTCCGTCTAGTAGTACTAGGTCTTACATAGTAGTTGCCCTTTACATCACCAAATGCATAAGCTATAACGTCTTTATCCAATCTTCTTAAGCTGATGTGATATGACATAAAATGCGTCAGACCATTATGAAAGTTTACATGCTGCTCAAAAGGCTCTATACGAGTCTTGAATAATAAATCGCCTTTATATGCTGGATAGTGAAAATAGAAAAACAACTTAGGTATGCGATTAACTAACTGACGATATTGGCTGTCCTCAGATGAAGCTGTTGATAATAATAGGCGGTAATTATCTACAACTAAGAAAGAGGTATTAGGTCTATATAATCCGTATTGTCGGGCTACAATAGCAAAAGGTGTGTCGGCCACAATTAAATATACTCAACTAAACAAATATCTAAACCGACCTAATCTACAATAGCACGTGATTGGCAATCAAAGCCATGGCATCCTTTGCCAAAGAATGATTTGTGAATACAAAGTCTCTAATAATCTTTATGCCGTTTTTATAATAATTCCTTACCTTATCTACACTAATATTGAGATGTAAAGCTATTTCTTTCTTAGTCATTGGATACTTAGTTGATATACCAAGATGTAACTTTACCACTTCAAAACATATCTGCTTATCAGGATATAAGCTTGCACAGTTATCTAGCACTTTATGTACAAAATTCTTAATTGATTCGTTGTCTAATGCTCTTTCATAATCCTTTTCGTCGTAGGCTAAGTCCTCGTATTTGTAATCGTCTAGTTCTTTTTGAAAGTGTAATACCTCAGATAATGGCTTAGTATTTAATACTTGTGTAACTAAGATTAACTCATGTTTCTTTTTGTTAGACAATTTATTTTTCTTCAAGACAATATCGATAGCCTCCTCATAAGTCAATGTGCTGTCATACTTCATTAGATTTATTACTTTATATATAAGTACTTTATTATAATACGAAACTTTGAATACAGAGAAGTTATTATATAGTTCGTCTCTTATTCTTTTTGTAATATGATGAACAGCGTAGCTGATAAGTTTATATCGCCCTATATTTTCCTTTTTGAAGTTGATGATAGCCTCGTAAAGTCCGATATTGCCAGCGCTAATAAGATCATTGATGTTTGTAGTCGGATTGGTAACAGCGAACTTTTTCGCTACCGAAACCACAAAACGCAGATTAGCCTTTACGAGTTTATCTATTGCTTTGTTATCACCTTCTTTAGCTTTAAGTAAAAGTTTTGCTTCTTCCTCACGTGATATTGGTTTATACTTGCGAATACGACTTAAATAAGCACGAAAGCTATCATCATCGATAAGAATAGGATCTTTTGTGATGCGTACGCTCAGCATAAGCATACTAATAGTCGAAAATAAGTAATTACTTTTGTGTTTTTCACGGACTGCTCAACCGTAAGGAGTTGAAATTCCTACTTCGTTGCAGGATGGCTACGGTCATCCACCAGAGTCTGCATCCCTGCGTGGCGTCCTAGCCCTACGAAGTGAAGATTGATAGAGGCGTTTACGTCTCTATCACGAGTCTCACCGCATGCAGGGCAGCACCACGTTCTGTCATCTAGTGGCAAATCTTCGTTTTTGTACCAGCAGCGGTAGCAAAGCTTTGAGAATGGAAAGAAGCGGTCTACCTGAATGAAAGTCCTCCCGTACCATTCTGCTTTGTACTTGAGGTAGGTCAAAAACTTTGACCACCCGCTGTCAGCAATGGACTTGGCAAGCCTTGATTTCAATAAGCCTTTATTTGTCAGTCCATTCAAACTCTGAGTAAATAGAGTTAACCGTAATTGAAACAGCTTCATTGACTATTTCAAACCACTGTTCAAGTAAATTTTCGTCTTCAAATGTGTTATTTTCTCCAAATCTTGTATGTTGATGTTCAAAATCTATGATTTCATCCATTTTTGGCAAAAGAGCGTATGCAGCGATACAACGGTACCAGCCTCCATTCTTCTTTATGTCTACGCCAGCATTTCGTAGTCGTTCCACGATAATACCATCTATCCACCATGGTAATTCCATAATGTCATTTCTAAGCAGTTCTTCTAGAAGGTCGATAGCGGGCTGCATTTCATTCGTAGCTAACGCTTTCTCAAACCGAGCTTTCAGTTCGCTGCCGCTAACCTGAACATGCGTTTCCATGACACTTCTGTTGTCGAAAATGCAATGCAAAACGATTAGCTCAATTCTGACGTCTTCATTTAATAACAAAATATACAAAATACATAACTTATTCTAAAATGTTTGGTAGATGAAAGTATCTCTTATGGCCTATATGAAAAGCCATACTGAGGACGAAACAGAAAGCTCAACTACGAAAGTTTGAATAGTCCGATTGGGAATAGAACAAACTTCAGTCATTTTTCCTTGCGCGTTCTGTCTGAAAACGGAGGAGCCCTGCCCACAATGGGCAGGGCTTCCTACTATTTGGCGGGTGAGCGGTTACTCGTGCACCGCTACACTTTGGAGACGGTTAGCGATGCTGAGGTATCGGTTGACCAGAGTTCGAATCTGCTTGACCATCAGGTTAGTGTTTTTGGGGAGCGTGTCCAGCACTTCTTGGAGTCCCTCAAAAGTGGGCAAAGCGTCCAAAAAGTTTTCCACAAGCTGCTGCTTTTGCTCGCGTGGGATGCGTACTCGTGTGCGCCCTGTACCGCTGGATGTCCGAGCGTACCGTGCAGGCACTTCAATCCCGAAAGCGCCGAGGGATTCACGGAGCGCCTCGTTACGGAGCTTTTGCACGATGGGAGCTATGTTTTGCTCACCGCCCATGCTTTTGACCTGCAAAAGCTCCTCAAACCTAGGGAGAATCAGGTACGCTGCGATGCAACGGTACCAGCCTCCATGCTGCGACACCGCTACACCAGCGCTCGTAATCTCCCTACGAATCTGTGCTTCCACATCGTGAGGGAGGAAGCTGTGCTCCCCATCTAGCTCCTTTTCCAGATTCGTAATCAGTTTCTTCAGGCTCTTTTCTGTGAGAGCCTTCTCAATCCGAACTTTGAGTTCGGTTCCGCCGATTTGCACTTGCGTCGTCATATCAAGCATTACGACAAAAACGCAAGGTGATTTAGTTCCCATTTTGCAATTTGACGAATGAAGGGCAAACAAAAAAGCGGGGCATGCGCCCCGCCTGCGAATACTACCATAAACTTTAAGCTGAAGATGCAGGCCGTCAGGGTGTGGGTATTATTTCTTGAATTCTTACAGCCTCAGGCCAACCAACTACCAAAAACGGTCGCGAAAAATCGTAAAGACCCCCAGTAATGTCAATATCGTCGCCAAGAGACACAATACAAGCGTGCCTAAAGTAATAAAATATTGGTTGCCCGTTGTTAGATATAGCATACTTGATGTATTTGCGTTCTATTCCTGTGATTCGTGCAATGGTTGGTATACCACCGCGTATTACAGCCTCTTGGGGCAACTTTGCATGTCCGTGTCTGCACGCGTTGAGAAAAACCATGCGTACTTGATCATGATACTTGTCCGCGTTACTTTGGTCTGCCCAGTAAGCATTCACAATTTCTGCTAGTTGCTTACGATACTCAGGGGTGATTTCAAGTAACCCCCATTCCACTTTAAATACGTTTTTCTGCGTCGTCTTCATACCAAACATTACGACAAACACGCAAGGAAAGTTAGTTACTGTTTTTGCGATTTAGCGCATGAGGGGAAACAAAAAAGCAGGGCATACGCCCCGCATGTGAATAATACCCTGCGCGTAAAGGTTAGGTTACGATGCTATAAGCTGCTCCGCACGCTTTATTATCTCCGGTAAAAGATGATAATACAGCTTGTTGTTTAAATAGAAGTATCTTTCTGATTTTTTATGATGTATTTCTATCATGTCCTCTAAATCCTTTTCACACTTGTCAGTCTCGTAGAGTAAGTATTTTACTACCTTATTTTCTTTGTTATTGTGTAATGATTGTAGCTTGTCTTGTAATTTTTCTATCCTTTCTTCAAGTTTTTCCTCTTTGTGTCTTAATTCCGTTATCTCATCCCATAGCTTGTTATGTTCCTGTCTGATGTTGTCAAACTCGTCAAACAGGTCTTTGAGATTTTTCATGTTAGTGTAAAGTATGTAGGCTGCGACCCAGTAGTTTTCTTCGCACTTTGGGTCGTCGGGGATGTAAGCTTTCGCTTCCTGGCGGCATTGTTTGATACGCTCAAAGCTGTCCTCTACTTTCTTCATCTTTTTAATTATAAGTCTTAAAACTTTTCTTGCATCTTCATTGTTGGTGAGGTACCAGAGTCCTTGTTGAACGTTCGTCAGTCTTTCGTCGTGCTTTGTCATACTAAGCAATAAGTCGAAATTGCAAGACAAGTTAGTTTACATTTTGCAGTCCAGCGAACGCTTCGCCTGCGAATAATACCCTGCGCGTAAATGTCAGGTTACAATGCTACAAGCCGCTCCGCACGCTTCATCATCCTCGACAAAAGCCGATAATGCTGATTTTTGCTTAAATCGTAGAATCTGTTTAATTTTTTATGATACGTTTCTATTGTGTCCTCTAAATCCTCTTCATATTTGTCAATCTCGCAGAGTAAGTCTTCTACTACTTTATTTTCTTTGTCTTTGGGTAATGATTTTAGTTCGTCTCGTAAGTTTTTTATCCTTTCTTCAAGTTTTTCCTTCTTTTGGTTTAATTCATTTATCTCATCCCATAGCTTGCTAAGTTCCTGTCTGATACTGTCTAACTCGTCAAAATCTTTAAACAGGTATTTGAGGTCTTCCTGGTTAGTGTAAAGTATGTAGGCTGCGACCCAGTAGTTTTCTTCGTACTTTTGGTCGTCTGGGATGTAGGCTTTTGCTTCCTGGTGGCATTGTTTGATATGCTCGAAGCTGTCCTCTACTTTCTTCATCTTTTCAATTATAGCTCTTAAAACTCTTATTGCATACTCATCGTTGATGAGGTGCCCGAGTTCTTGTTGAACGCTCGTCATTATTCTTTCGTCGTGCTCTGTCATACTAGGCATTACGTCGAAATTGCAAGACAAGTTAGTTTACGTTTTGCAGTTCAGCGAATGAGAAAAACAAAAAGCGGGGCATGCGCCCCGCCCCAGCAAGACGTCCAAAGACTGTGGTAAAATCGGTTTTAATTAGGTAATGTCTTTGAACTCGGTTTCCAACTCAAGATACGTGATGTTAGCAGATTGATTAATAAGTTCAAACCACTTTTCTGTTACTTCAGCATCATTAAATTCACCAGAGCCTGGTGGGTCTCCATATTTGCGTTCAAGCTCGATAATCTCTTCCATCTTGGGCAAGATTGCGTACGCCGCAATGTAACTGTACCAGCGGCCATACTTTTTTAGGTCTACACCAGCGTTTCGGAGTCGCTCTATGATGATACCCTCCATCCAGCATGGCAGTTCTAACCCTTCTACGCTGAGCATTTGGCTCATGTAATTGAGGGCAGCTCGCAGCTCCTTCGTGGCGAAAACTTTCTCAATCCGAACTTTGAGCTCGGTTCCGCTGACTTTTACATGCGTTTCCATACCAATCCTTCCGTCGAAAACGCAAGGCAAAGAGGGCTGCGTAACCTTTGCAGTCAAGATTCCTGCTTCGTCACAGGATGACTACGGTTTTACCAGAGCCTGTTCCACAGGCATGGCTTCTGGTCGTCCTGACCCTACGAAGTAGAGGGTGAGTATCCCGTCCTTAGTATATTTCATGGTGTTCTTACTACCCAAATCAATACCTATCAAAGTAGCTAAGCACCTCAAAGTGCCTCAACATGATTTTATGAATTACAGATCTGATTTACTACTTTTAAGAGCTTTTAAATCCATCATTATCGGTCGTCAGATCGCTTATAGGATATATAGCTTTAAAAGAACACTTATTTTTTACAAGAAGGCTAACTTGACAAAGTTTTACAACATTAAGAATGTAATTCATGAATGGTCAGAAGAATCAGTTGTATTACCATTGAGTGATAAAAACGATTTCATGCATTATAAACGTGCCAACAATTATAGCATAGAACCCGATTTTTCTGGAAGATATTTTCGTTTTTTAGACATAAATAATGAACTATACGAAGTCGTAATATATTACAGAGACGATGGTGATTTACTCTCAGTAGTTAACTTTACAAGAGGAGAATTTGTATTAATTAAGAAAGTCAAAGGCTTTCTAATTGCAAGTATACCGATATATAACAACTTTATGCCTATTGGTATCATCAAAAATAATAAAATAGAACTCTATCTATTTGATATTTATAATAGGAAAATTTCAAAAATCACTCAATATTCAATAATTTTTTTAGAAAAAGAGTTATACAAATTCTTACTTACACAATGTGATAGCAGTAGGAAGGAAATAAAGGAATTAATCGCACAGGGTAGAGGTTCTTATCGTTTAGGTATAAGTTATGATATATGTGAAGATTTTTCTGTATGTAAGTCATTTGTATATATAACTAATGGTTATTTAACAGGGCAGGACAGTGGCATAGTTTTTACTATTGCATTAACTGCAAATAAGGATATAATAACTTGTGAGATTTTGGTTCCCCAAAAAGCTTCTTTTAAAGCATTATATATAGATGAGGTGTTTGAAAACTATATCATAGATAGCAAGCAAATAGTAGTTAGCTTACCTAATGGTAATTACATTGTACCAACCACTCTGTATCACGACGAAAAGTATGCATTGGCGTATGATATCATGAATACAGAAAAGTACTTCATAGTATCACGCGAACATACTACGAAATACTTGATAGATACCACAAGAGATGATATGTATAAAATGTATGTTGCTGATGAATTTATATTTATAGTTTTCAAAACAGAAGGTAAAAGGCATTGGCATAAAAATTACCATATATTAGTATACGACACTAGACGTAGTACTTGGTATAAACAAGAAATATGGGTTAGTACTTATAGCGATATAGGTATATACGGGTGCTATTACATTAATAAATGTGAAAAGGTAGTTTTTCTAGTGTATAATAAAGAAGGTCATAGTAACTCCTTTTACAAATTAGACGAAAATCGTAGAGCTGTTAATATAGAACAGGCCGTTGTAATAGAATTATCAAAAAATCTAACAACTATTAACTTCCAACAACTGAGCCTCAACGCTATTATTATGCAGTACATGCGAGATAAATATGGTGATAAATGTTTAGGTTTGGGAGTTACGAACGCCGACTGTTCAGTAGACGTGAATAAAGGTATCATGTATATAACAGGGATAAATTATAAGTGTGATATACCGATTGTAACTTTAGAATGTGATTTGTGCAATAACTACGAGGTTAGAGAGTTTGGGATACAATATCCTATAGTAAGAAGTCGGGACATAGCGTCAGATAAAGCAAAACCTATATACATATCCACCAAAGCTCTAAAAAGCAAAAATCTCCCTAAGTATTTGCCTATTTATTTATCTAACGAGTTTTATGATTTTATAACTAATAAGGTCGCTAGTGGTGGTCTGGTTTTCAGTTCGCATTCAAAGCTTACCGTTAGGGATAGATACTACAATCGTATGGATGCTGTTCTTGCTAGGATTGATGTATTGAAAGAAGCGATAAGTGTGGCATTGAAAGATGACATAGTAATGATGTACGAAGTTGATTACAGAAATTTGATAGCGGTAATGGTTATGTATGACTTAGCAGTTATCAAAAATAAGTGATTCATATAATAGGCGAGCGGACTACTCAACTGCAAAAGGTTGAGTAGTCCGCATAGCGCGTAACAATAAGCAATCACTTTAAGGTTTCATATGTTCCCACCGTGATATTTATGAATCTTCTTGTTAGATAGATACACTTTCTACTTCATTTGATTAGATTTTACCAAGTTCAAATCCATAAGCATAAGTGGATAGTATGCATGAACTAAATTTACAAAACCTGTATTTATTTGAGTTTTACAAATTAAACAGTCATCCTGATAAACATCACAATACATACGAATTGATGCAATTTCAGGATTTTTTTTCATGTATTGTAATACATTATACCTATTTTGCTTAATGTCCTTAATTTTTATATCTAATCTGTCGCTTGTAGTAATTAAAGTGTTGTAATGGATGTAAGTCAATGTATATGTCTCACCTATTCGCATATTATTGTAATTTATGCCACTTAGCATATCTAGTAAACGCACATTATGCCTGACAATATCTACAAAATCTTTTACCATTCCTGATTTCTTGAGATGTAGTTTTGTAATTACTTCGCAGGGTACTGTTGGCACCAAGATATTGCATTTACAAAGCCAATATACAGTATCGCCTTCATCGTTATCATCATTCTTTTTCTTTTCAGGGAATAAGACTATAAGTATATATAGCAATCCTTCGATATCATCTACGTAGACGAAGTGAGTAAGACGCTTGCTTATGCGTTTAATTTCTTTTTTGCTTAGTTTCAGAATATGCCATATTTTTTCCATAATATTCACTTTAAACATAAATTGCGATGCATCTACAAATGGTTCTGAATGCCTATTTTGTGCGTATGCTTTTTCTTTTAAAAGATTGTAAGCCTTACGTAGATTAAAAAAAGTAATTGTTTCAGGATGTAGAAATTTTTCGCCAATATCGGCTTCTACAATTAGTACTCCAAGTTTCCGTTCCTCTTTTACATAACTTCTTTTAAGTTGCACAATAGTCTGAACATTCGACTTCAAAATGTTAATGCCATTCACGCGATGAAATGCCATTTGTCTTTTATGCCCATGAACGTATGCGTATGAAAAACCTGGATGCATAATATAATCATTTTTGTGATAGGGATGTTGTTCCAAAACAGCGTCTGTCGTAAATATATAGTTTGGCGCAACTTCGTATACATAGTATGGATATGATTGAGATATATCATATCTGTCATCTAAATTGTACCTTTTACTGAATAAAACAGCATTGGCGGGTATAGTAACTTTGAAGGTTGGGTCGTCCAATTTTCGTATGCCATCTCCTGCCCATGTAGTAAATTCAACAGATAACTCATTGTTCTCAATACGACACTTCACTAGCAAAACAGCAGTGCCTTTATTAAGAATTATGTTTTCTATATTACTTTCTACACCAAGATAAAATTCAAAATAGTTAATAAATGGCACTAAATCTTCACGATTATTAATCGTGTACATTATGCCTAAAAAAGTCCAGCGGTGTCCTCGATATCCTGCTATATAAGTATTATCAAGAATTGAAAGTATATCAAAAATGTGCTTTTTCTCTATCTCGTCATCTACTACCGCTAATAAGTTGTTTAAGTAATCATGTATTGTGTAATTGAACGTATCTACTGTCTCAGAAACCAAATCAACTAAGTCTATGCGGAGAACAAGATCTCTATATGTATAGATTACAACAAATGAGTTACCCAAGATGCGACTATAGTCTTCAGCACGCTCCTCGTTAATAGAGTAACTAAAATACTTTACACAATGTACAATACTATTTTTTGTTACATTATAAACACACAATGATTTATCTGATTTTGAATGCGAAATTATATAAACTAAGTATATATCACCATTAGGCGCTTTTACAGAATACCATGATTTCGGGATTGGCTTCTCCGATAACCCATATTCTATGTCTGCTTTCAGAAAAAGATATTTCCCATTTGTATAGTGGTATAAGGGGACTATTGATCGTAAAGATGTAAGTGTAGTGTTATAAAAATAACACACATCTTTTGTTGTATAATACAATGTTGCGAACTTTCCGTCATACACAATATGAATACTTGAGATATAAAATGAACGCTCGACATGTGATAGTGGTTTGTAAGTATTTTTGGGACTCACTTTAGGGAATCGTACATGCTTAGCTGCTTGAATTTTTGGTACTAGTCTTTTTACATGACTAAAAATCATGAATAAATATAAAAAATTAAATCGTATTTTCACAAGCTGGCGGACTGCTCAACCTTTTGGGGTTGACCTTCCTGTTTCGTCTTAGGATGGCTTTTTAGGTAGCCCGTATGGGCTACGGTCATCCAACAGAAACTGCATCCCTTCGCGGCGTCCTAACCCTACGAAGTAAAGATTGATAGAGGAGTTTACGTCTCTATCATGAGTCACACCGCCTTTTTATTAGGATTTTATTAGCATATTATACTGTGTTTTAAAATCAGAAAGTACTAATTAAATTTTACAGTCGAGCAGTCCACCTCTCATATTGTGACCATTTCTTCCCAGATTGCCGAGATGGTGTGGATGTCAGGGGGTTAGTATTTCGATACTCTTAGCTTGATGTGAGAGCATTACATATTTGCCTTGCGCAATCAAACAACATATTAAGTTATGCGCACTGTAGCCAATAAGTTGTCAGTTCCTTTTCTGCAAAGGATATTAATTAGGAACTTTAGAGTATTACATAATGTAGAGTTTAATTCTCTTTCAACGCTAACTGTTTTGATAGGAGAAAATGGTAGTGGTAAAACTACAGTGATAGAGGCTTTATCTTTTATATTTGATTGTTTTACTATAGGCTTACAAAAAACATGGGACAAATATGGAGGGGCGAAGGGCATCCGTACATTGGGTGAAGAAGGTCCTATTACCATAGAAATGGAATGCAAGATGCCAGACTACGATTCAATTACCTATCATCTGAGTATTGATGAAGAAAACAAGAGACCTATTGTTATGGAAGAGCGGATGGAGAGTCGTAGTGAATCAGAAGGCAGCCCATTTCGGTTTTTAGAACATAGCGCAGGTAAAGTGAAAGTCATTCGTTACGTAGAAGGCGACGATACGAGCAATTGTACTGAACTCCAACTCAGAGGGCCTGGTTTGGTCGCTGCAAGTATATTAGGGCAGTTTGAAGCATATCCCCAAGTCGCTGCTCTACGTGATTTCATTATGGGGTGGAAAATAATGTCTAGTGTAAGAAAGTTGCAAAATAGTAATAAAATTTCTACTTCAATTCAATCTCCGCTTCTGAATTCTTTTGCATTGCTAGGTTTGAATCCTTTGAACTTTGAAAATTTGACACACAACGACGTATTGCCATCATTAATATGCATTGAAGAGCCAGCTATCTCGGTCTACCCCACATTTTTGCCCAAGATAGTTGAAGAGTTTCGTAATGCCACTCCGCATACACAATTCATTATTACTACACACTCTCCACTTTTTCTGAATTCTTTGCGACCAGAGGAAGTCTGGATGCTGTATCGGGGTGAAAATGGATACACACAATCCCGACGTGTTGATTCTAGTCCCTATGTTATGAGTTTTATTAAGAGTGGCGGCTTGATGGGCGATTTATGGTTAGAAGGGTATTTGAACGCCAC
>Ga0308398_1000558_pt1 | contig 23026 bp, 18 predicted proteins | sample Hotspr20SampleT9_FD_202360 | JGI IMG/M metagenome (GOLD analysis project Ga0308398, IMG submission 202360) | Hot spring phototrophic mat microbial communities from Mushroom Spring, Yellowstone National Park, Wyoming, United States - 20051001_T9 ...
GGAGGCTAAGCTTTCGCTGGGATATACCCTGGGCTATCTTCCGCAGGAGCCTGCATTAGACCCGGAAAAGACAGCTATAGAGATTGTGCGGGAGGGAGCTGCCGAAGTATATGCTTTGCTGCGGCGCTTTGAGGAGATCAGCCAGAAGTTTGCCGAGCCTCTCTCGCCAGAAGAGATGGAAAAGCTTTTAGCGGAGCAGGCCCAGCTGCAAGAGGCCATAGATGCGGTAGACGGGTGGAATATAGACAACTACATTTTGCAGGCGATGGAAGCTTTGCGGTGTCCGCCGCCGGATGCGCCTGTAAAAGTGCTTTCGGGAGGGGAAAAGCGCCGATTGGCCTTAGCCCGCCTGCTGATACAAGAGCCGGATATTCTGCTTTTGGATGAGCCGACCAACCACTTAGATGCAGAAGCTGTGGCTTGGCTGGAAGCCCACCTGGCCCAATATCAGGGTACGGTCATTGCGGTTACCCATGACCGCTACTTCTTAGAAAAGGTGGCCGAGTGGATTTTGGAGCTGGATCATGGGTATGGGGTGCCCTGGAAGGGCAACTACTCCTCCTGGCTTCGGCAGAAGGAGGCCCAACTCAAAGAAAAGAACGCGGCTCTCGAGCGGCGCCGGGCCCTTCAACGGGAGCTGGAATGGATTCAGATGTCGCCCCGCGACCGGGAAGCCCAGCGCAAAGCCCGGCTCGCCGCCTACGAACGTCACCAGCGCGAAGACCAGGAAATCTTTATTGCGCCGGCCCCCCCCTTAGGCGATTGGGCCCTCCAAGTAGAAAATCTCACCCTCCGCCTCGGAGACCGAACCCTCTTTGAGAACCTCACCTTTGCCGTGCCCCGCAGCGCTGTCCTCGGTATCATCGGACCCAATGGCGCCGGAAAAACCTCCCTCTTCCGCCTCATCACCGGCGAAATCACCCCCACCCACGGCCAAATCAAAATCTCCCCCAAAGCTATCTTCGCCTATGTAGACCAAGAGCACCGCGAGCTCAATCCCAACCTCAAACTCCTTGACCAAATCTCGGGCGGCCAAGAGCAAATCAAGATTGGGGACCGCGTCCTGAATGTACGAGCCTACCTGGCCCGCTTCGGCTTCACAGGCAGTGATCAAGAAAAATTTGTCCATCAACTCTCCGGCGGCGAAAAAATGCGCCTGCACTTAGCTTATGCCTTCCAAAAGGGAGCCAATCTCCTTCTTTTAGACGAGCCTACCAACGACCTGGATGTCCATACTATCCGCGCCTTGGAAGAAGCGCTGGAAAACTTCACCGGCAGTGTGCTCATCATTTCCCACGATCGGTGGTTTTTGGATAGGTTGGCTACGCATATCTTGGCCTTTGAGCCCGGCGAAGGGGTCTTCCTTGTAGAAGGAAACTGGTCGGATTATGAGCAGATTTGGCGGCCGCGCCTCGTCAAGCGCCCTCCACCCAAGCATGTCTATCGCCGCCTCAAACCTATTGGATAAAGCAGGCCTCTTCCTTCAGCTAAAACCCATCCCCAGTAGCGTATGAAGCGCCTCCCCTCTCTGCGCGGAGAGGGTAAAATGAACATGTGGAGCGGGGAAAATCTTTCTCTGAGCTTAGGTGATTATACCCTTTGCAATCAAAAACCTTCTGAAAGGGGAGGGGCCGGAGGCGGCGGCCAGCCCTGCGGGCGGGCGGCGGCCCCACAAAATATCACCGACTCGCACTCAGAAACTTAGCAGAAAGAGGGACGGTGCGGCGCGCCGAGACTGGGCGCTGCCCAAAGACGCCTCGCATAAGCCCATTCATTCCACCGCCAGAAAAAAAGCCCCGAACGAGCTCTGCCTATTCCTCTCTCAGGCCGCTCCCGGCGCTAACTTTGAGTGTTATGAAGCTCCACATGGGCCCTCAGCACCCCTCCACCCATGGCGTGCTCCACCTAACCTTGGACGTAGAGGGCGAATGGGTAACCGGCATAGAAGTGGAGATCGGGTACATGCACCGCTGCTTTGAGAAACATGCGGAGGCGCTTACCTTTTCTCAGATTATCCCGTATGTGGATAGGCTGGATTATGTGGCGGCGCTTTTGGGAGAACAGGCCTACGTGCTCACCATAGAGCGAGCCCTGGGCTGGGAAGGCCAACTCCACCCCCGCATAGAGTACCTGCGCGTCTTAGGGGCCGAGCTCAACCGCATCGCTTCCCACCTCTTGGCTATCGGGACCTACGCCATTGACCTGGGGGCTACAACCGGCTTCCTATGGGCGTTTCGGGATAGAGAGTACATTTTGCAGCTTTTGGAGTGGTGGAGCGGGGCGCGACTTCTGTATAATCTCTTTTGGGTGGGGGGCGTGGCATTTGATGTGCCGGTGGGCTTTTTGGAGAAACTGCGGGAGTTTTTACCTCACTTGGAGCGGGGCTTGGAGGAAATAAAGCGCCTTCTTTTGGACAATCGGATTTTCATAGAGCGGACGGCTGGGGTGGGGGTGATTCCGCTAGAGGTGGCGGTGGCGTATGGGGCTTCGGGGCCGGTTTTGCGGGGGTCGGGTTTAGCTTGGGACCTACGGCGGGTGCGACCTTACAGTGTGTATCCGGAGCTGGAGTTTGAGGTGCCCTACGGAAAGGGCGAAATGGGCACCTTAGGCGACTGCTGGGACCGCACCTATGTCCGTTACCGAGAAATCCAAGAAAGCCTGCGCATCCTTTATCAGGTGATAGAGGTTTTAGAAAAGCGGTATCGGGGGGGAGAGGGCTTTGACCCCCGAGGCCTATCGGGTAAAAAGATGCGCTTACCGGCTGATGTGAGTTTGTACGTCTCTACGGAAGGGGCCCGGGGAGAAATAGGCTTTTCTCTTTTGGGACAGAAAGGGCAGGACCGTCCCCTACGTCTTCATGCCCGCTCCCCATCCTTTGCGCATCTATCCATGCTGAGCGCCCTCGTAGGTGAAGGCCTATGGCTGGCAGACCTCATAGCCCTCTTAGGCTCTCTGGATGTGGTAATGTGCGAGGTAGACAGATAAAAAAGTCCATGCCGCTGAATAAACCGCTAAACCCCTTATCTTTGACCTGCCTATGTTTATGGATCGACTACGGAGGCTGGCTCAGGTATGGGTGGGAGTGGTTTTGCTTTTAGGGTTGGGGTGCTCCTCTTCTCGCCAGCCCGAAAGCAATCCCTACGCTTCGGCCCAGACGGAGCCTACCCGAGGCGACTGGGTCATCACTCATACCCTCTCGGACCCTGATCAGCTCAACCCCACCAACTACCAAGGGGCCGATGCCGGCTACATCTTAGGCAATCTCTTCATGACGCTCCTGACCGTAGACCCGCGCGACACCAACTTCCCTTATGTGCCGGCCTTAGCCAAGGACCTCCCCGAAATCTCCCCAGACGGCCTCCGCTTCACTTTTGAGATTCACCCAGCAGCCACCTGGGATAATGACACGCCCGTCACCGGTGAAGACTTCGCCTTCTCCATCAAAGTCATCAAAAATCCCTTAGTGGATTGTGCTCCGCTGCGCCCTTATTATGAATTCGTCAAGGATGTCATCATAGACCCCAAAAATCCTCGCCGCTTTATCGTCGTGACTAACCGAAAATACATGCTGGCTCTTTCATCGCTGGGTACTTTATTTGTTTTGCCGCGGTACGCCTACGACCCCGAAAACCTAATGGGACGCTATACTATTCCCCAGCTCAATGAGATGGGAGACAAGCTGCGAAACGATCCCAACATTCAGAAGTTTGCTCGGGAGTACAATAGCAAGCAGCGGGAGCCCAAAGACATAGTCGGGTGTGGGCCGTACGCTTTGGAGCGGTGGGAAACAGGCCAACAGATTGTGCTTCGTCGTAAGGCCCGCTGGTGGGCCGACACCCTCAAAGGCATTGCTTATGAGGCTTATCCGGATCGGCTCATTTATAGAGTCGTCAATGACCCCAACACCGCCATCACCAACCTCAAAGCTCAGAAGCTGGATGTCATGAACAGTATTCCAGCCAAAGACTTCGTCCAACTGAAAAGCAATACGGGCTTTACTACACATTTTAATCTACACACCCCGCCAATGTTTGCCTATACTTACATAGGGCTCAACATGCGTCCCATGGGACGCCCCCCCATCTTCACCGATAAACGCGTGCGCCGAGCCCTGGCTCACCTCGTGGATGTGGATATGCTCATCAAGAAGTTCTCTTATGGAATGGCGCAGCGCATCACAGGGCCGCTGTACCCTATGCAGCGGGGCTCCTATAACGACACTTTGCCTCCTATTCCGTACGACCCCGCAAAGGCGGCCCAACTCTTAGACGAAGCCGGCTGGATAGACCAAGATGGCGATGGCATCCGCGAAAAACTCATAGACGGCCGCTTAGTGAAACTGGAATTTGAAATCCTCACTAACGCAGGCAATGAAGTCCGCCTCCAAATCGCCCGCATCCTTCAGCAGGAGGCTCAAAAAGTCGGGATGAAAGTCAATATCGCCTCCTTAGACTGGTCTATCTTCTTAGAGCGCACGAAAAAACATGACTTTGACGCTTATATTGGGGGCTGGATCGGTTCGCACAATCCCCAAGACCTCAAACAAATCTGGCACACGAGTAGCTGGGCCGAAGGCGGCTCCAACTACGTGGGCTTTGGTAATGAGGAAACCGACCGCCTAATTGAAACCATCCGTGAAGAGTTAGATAAAGCCCGGCGCGACTCCCTCTATCGCCTCTTCCATCAAATCGTCTATGAGGAGCAGCCCTACATCTTTCTCACCTCTCCCTACGAACGGATCGCCATTCACAAACGTTTCCGAAATGCCTACACCAGCGCCATCCGCCCCGGCTTTTACCCAAATGGATTCTGGACCCCCCAAGAACACATCCGCTATGGAAAAACCGAAGCCATGCCTTAATTTGGCCTAAGCTATGACGGCTTATCTGATAAGGCGAATCCTGTTTTTTATTCCGACGCTGCTCCTGATTACTTTGCTTTCGTTTATTATTAGTCAGAGTGCGCCGGGGGACCCTGTGGAGCAGATGCTGTCGGGCCAGCAGAGCGGGGGCGAGCAGCTGGCGGAACGGCAGGCCAACGAAGCCGCCTACCTCCAAAAGCGCAAAGATTTAGGGTTGGACTTGCCCGTATTTTATTTCTCTATTGGGCCGCTGGCAGAACCCGATACCTTGTACAAGATTCCCAAGGTGCCTGTGCAGGATGCGCTTCGTCGTCTGGTGTATAAGTTTGGCAACTGGGAGGCGGTAAGCCGCTACTATCAGGCTCTTCGCCGCTTAGAGGAAGCCTTTTATGCCAGTGCGGGTGACTCCGCCTGGAAAGGGGATAACCGTACCGAGGCCCGCGCCCTGCTCGTGCTCCTACCCCAAGAAAAAAACTACGACGAAATCCTTCATAAGCTGGGCCTTTTGGAACGTTATCTTATTCCGGCCTTGCGACCTGCTTACGAAGAGGTTGTTTCTGCTGTCAAGGCCCTGCCTCAGGAAGCCACCCCATGGAAAATCTACATTCCAGTCATCCACTGGTACGGCACCCAAAATCAGTACCACCGCTGGCTGATGGGCCTTCTACAAGGCGACTTTGGCATCTCCTACCAGGATAAACGCCCTATCACCTCTAAGTTAGGCGATGCCGTGCGCTGGTCTATCGTGATCAATCTTATTTCTATTCTTTTAGCCTACCTCATTGCGATTCCTTTGGGGGTGCAGTCGGCGGTGCGGCGGGGTCAATGGCCCGATCGGGTGATTAGCGTAACCCTCTTTATGCTGTACTCCTTACCTACTTTCTGGGTGGGGACGATGGCGATAGTTTTTCTATGTGGGGGGGATTACCTAAGTATTTTTCCGCCGGGGGGTGTGCAAAGCACCGAACACTCTCCCGACTGGCCCTTCTTCAAACGTCTCTGGGACTGGACCTACCACCTCATCCTGCCCGTCTTAGTTTATACTTATGGCTCGCTGGCCTTTCTAAGCCGCCAAATGCGCAGTGCCCTCCTTGAAGTCTTGGGACAAGACTATGTCCGTACAGCCCGCGCCAAAGGCCTCTCCCAAAGACTCGTCATCTGGAAGCATGCCTTCCGAAACTCCCTCATCCCCATCATTACCCTGCTGGCCTCCGTCTTTCCAAGCATGATTAGCGGGTCGGTCATTTTAGAAAGTATTTTTTCCATTCCGGGCATGGGCTTTTTGAGTTATGGGGCGATGATTGCGCGGGATTATCCGGTGATTATTGCGGTCTTTACGATCGGAGCGATTTTGACGCTGGTGGGGATTTTGGTAGCGGATATTTTATATGCGGTGGTGGATCCGCGCATTAGTTACGGCCGAAGATGAGCGAAACGAAAATAAGTTATTCTCCTCGGGCTCGGGCCTGGCAGGCCTTTAAGGAAAATAAACTGGCGCTATTTGCGCTGCGATTTACGGGTGTTCTGGTGCTGATAGCCCTCTTGGCCGACTTTTTAGCGTATAATAAGCCGATTGTGGCGTCATACCGGGGAGAGGTGATATGGCCGATTTTTCGGGACTACTGGGAGGGGCTAACGGGCCGGCCGCAATGGTCAGGGCCGCTACGGGTGGCGGACTGGAGGGTGCTGGAGCTGGATTGGGCTATTTGGCCTCCCATCCGATATAGTCCGCAGGAATTAGACCTGCGCAATGCCCCTGCCGTAGGCCCTTTTGACGAGCAGATTATCCGTTCTACCGCCGAAAGGCACTGGCTGGGTACCGACAACTTAGGTCATGACCTCTTAGCCGGGCTTATCCATGGCACCCGCATTTCCCTTTCGGTAGGCCTGATTTCGGTGGGCATCTCGGCCCTGATTGGGATTTTTCTGGGCGCTTTGGCGGGTTACTTCGGGGATAATACCCTGCAAGTCAGCCGCGCCTCCCTCATATTCGGCTTGCCCGGGCTCTTCTTGGGGCTTTACTATGGCTTTTATTTGCGCCGGTATGCGCTGGGCGAGGCCCTCAGTGAAGGGTTTTTCACGTTCTTAGGTTCGCTGGGCTTTTCCCTGCCCATAGCCGCCCTTGTAACCGTCCTCGTCTGGCTTCCTTCCCGCCTCCTCAAAAAAACCCCTTGGGGCGCTAAGCCCCTCTACCTCTGGGTGGACATCACCATCAGCCGCCTCATTGAGATCATGATTTCCCTGCCTACTACCCTCCTCATATTTACCATTGCCGCCATAGCTAAGCCGAGTCTTTTTCTGGTGATGGCGGTGATTGGGCTTACTTCTTGGACGGGGATAGCTCGGTTTATGCGGGGGGAGATGCTGAAGGTACGTCAACTGGACTACATCCAGGCGGCTCGGGCACTGGGGTACTCCGATGCGCGCATCATTTTAGTTCATGCTTTGCCTAATGCCTTTGCGCCTGTCTTAGTGTCTATTGCGTTTGGGATTGCTTCGGCGATTTTGGTGGAGTCGGGGTTGAGTTTTTTGGGGATTGGGGTGCCGCCGGAAACGGTTACTTGGGGTTCCCTCTTGGCTTCGGCTCGCAGTGCCCCGGGCGCCTGGTGGCTGGCGGTCTTTCCGGGGTTGGCGATTTTCGTGGTGGTGACGCTCTTCAACATCTTAGGGGAGGGGATTCGGGACGCCATAGACCCTAAGCTCCAGCAACGTTGAGCGGGTTTTTTCTGGTAGGTGGGGTGGTGTGGACTTTGCTTTTGGGGATTTGGGCCTATCGTCTTTCTGCGCATGACCTCTATGCGGAGAAGCTATGGGTGTGGCTCTGGATAGCGGTTCGGCTTCTTTTGCGGTTTGGGCTGGGACTGGCGCTGTTGTGGGCGATGGGGGCAGCCCTAAGCCCACCGGAAGCAGCTTACCGTGTGATTATTGTGGAGGCCGCTCTGCCCGAAGCCTGGGAAAAGGCCGATAGCCTCCTCCGGCAGCGCTACGCCGGCATCAAGACCGGCGTCTTAGCCGTAAAAGGTGCCCAGGCTTTTTGGGTACTGCCCCCTACTGATGACCCGACCCTTTTCCGATGGCTGAGGGAGATTCGGCCTTCGTCCTCCACTCCTGAAAAGGAACCCCCCTCCGCCCTTCGCTACTTGACTCCTCTCAGCCCTTATCTGCCCTTCGTCCGCCAAATCGTCTGGATTGGGCATCAAATCCCCCCGCATCCCCCTGAAAATCTTCACCTCCTCTGGTGCGCCCCAACCCCTCCCCCCAAATCCCCCCTCCCCGTGTTTTTCAGTGCGGCTACCCTCCCCCCTCCTCAAAAAACCCTTTCTGAGACGCAAGTAGCCTCCCTTTTAGCTGGGGGATGTGTTTTCCTGCTTCTCGTGGGCGATGGTCTCATGAGCTATATCCTGCGGCAGGATTCGCCCCTGAAGTAGCTGTAAAAAGCTCGCCAAAGCGGGGTTGGCCGCCACCATCCGATTCCACCGCTCAGAGGCCCTCTCTAACTCTTTCAGTTCGGGGTAATACTCCGGTGCGGCTCGAAGGAGCACCTCTATGTGGGGATAGGAGAGCTTTTTTTCCAGGAACTTTTGCAGTTCTGTGGCTTGCTTTTGCGATAGAGTTACATGGGCTTCGGTCGGGAGGTATAGAATACAAGTTAGTCCCTCCGTCTCCCAGGCGTTTTTGTGGATAGCTGTGGTGAAAAAGGTATTAGCCCCTTGGAGGCGGGTGTATTCGGTGAGGGCTTTTTTCCAGGCCTGTGGGGCGGGGGGATCAGGGCTCCGAGCCTCTAAGACTTTTTTTTTATGTCATGGAGGCTTTGAGGCAAGTCTATGAGGGTTGGGGAGGTGTTTTCGGAGGGAGTTGGGGATGAGCTTGGGGCTTTTTGTGGGGTGGGGGTTGGAGTTCCTGTGGGTGGGGAGGCAGTTGGCTGGGTGGGGGCCTGGAGTGCTTGGTGCAGGAGGGCTATCTTGCTGAGGGCCACCTCAATGGCGATTTCGGGTGCCCGGGTAAAAGTTAGCCGCCGTTCCGCCTCTAAGAGAATATCCAGTCCATGCAGCAGAAAAGCCCGGCTGTAAGTAGGGGCTGCCTCTCGGTATTGCTTCTGGTAGTGGGGAGGAATGCTTTCCCCCAAAGCATCGGGGGCCTCCTGCGCCAAAAGCAGATGCCGAAAGTGCTCCAAAAGCCCCATCAAAAGCATCGTAGGATCGTAGCCCTTAGCTATGTATCGGCGAAAACTGAGAAGTGCCTCTTCGGGGTTCAAGCTGCGTAAGGCTTCGCTCACCTGAAAGAAAGCTTCATAGTCTAAGACTTCCAGGGCTTCTAAGACCCCTTGGTAGGTGAGCTTGCCGAGCCGGCTCACCAGCTGATCAAAGAGACTCAGGGCATCTCGCAATCCGCCTTCCGATTTGGCCGCAATCAGGAATAACGCTTCGGGCTCAGCCTCTACGCCCTCTTTGCGGGCAATTTCCGAGAGGTGCTGAGCAATCGTATCTGTAGGCAGCCGTCGAAAATCAAACCGCTGACAGCGCGAAAGGATAGTGGGGGGAACCTTATGCTTTTCGGTGGTGGCTAAAATGAAGATGGCGTGGGGGGGCGGTTCCTCTAAGGTTTTGAGGAAGGCATTGAAGGCGGCCGTGGAGAGCATGTGTACTTCGTCAATGATATAGACCATGTAGCGGCCTTGGGGTGGGGCCAGATGCACCTGGTCAATGATGGCCCGGATATCTTCTACGCTATTGTGGGAGGCGGCGTCTAACTCTAAGAGGTTGAGGGCGCGTCCCTCCTGGAAGCGCTGGCAAGAGGGGCAGGTCAGGCAAGGGTCTCCCTCCGGCGTGAGGTTTTCGCAGTTAGCGGCCTTGGCTAAGATACGGGCGCAGGTGGTTTTCCCCACGCCACGGGGCCCAAAAAACAAATAAGCATGGGCTAAGCGCTTTTGCAAAAGCCCCTGGCGAAGGGTTTGCACTACAAAGGGCTGTCCGACCACCTCCTTGAAGGTGCCGGGTCGGTACTTGCGAGCGGAGACCTGATAGGCCATGCCTTTGACAAAGGTAGGCTACTTTTGGCCTCATGCGAAAAAGTCTGTGTCTGAAGGTGCTTTTGGGGTTTGGGCTGGGGGGCTTAGCTTTGGTCCTGGGCGCCTATGCTGGAAGGCACTCACTCCTCTCCGCTTATGGGGCCTGGCTCATAGGCAAGACCCAGAGCGCCAACTCTTGGGAAGCGATGTTTGTTTTGAGCGGGCGGCCCTACGAACGGGGTGTAGAGGCCGCTACCCAGTGGCACGCGCATCCTACCCCGATCTACCTTACAGGCGGCCTAATCAACGATAATCTCTTAGCCGTCGGCTTCCCTACCTACACCGAATGCGGTATGAGCCGAGAAGTGCTTTTGGCCCATTGCGTGCCCGACTCCGCTATCCACCTTTTCTGTGAGGGCACCAGCACCTACGAGGAGATTCTGGTCATTCAGCGGCTATGCCGGGCACGGTCCTATCGCCGGATCGCTATCGTGTCCTCCGCTTTTCATGGGCGGCGTGTTCAGCTTCTGGCTCGGCGCCATTTAGCCCCTCTCGGCATTCAGGCGCAGTTTATCCCCGCTAAATCCCTCCTCTTTCATCCCGAGATCTGGTGGAAAAACGAATACGGCTTCCTCAATGCCTTTGAGGAGACGTTCAAAATCCTTTATTATGCCCTACGAGGGCGTTTTTAGGCTTTTGGGTTATACCAATTCCGGGCAAAGGGTTTCTGAATGTAGGAGGGTAGAGTTAGGTGTCGCTGCCGCTCCCCTCTCAGGCGGGCATGCCCACCTCCTCCTCACAGTAAGAAGGCCTTTGACTTAAGGTCGTATAAGGTCACGAGGAGGGCACCGAAGGGGCAGGGTACATGAGTGTACGATCCCCCTTCACCCCGACCCTCTCCCCCCTTGAGAAGGGGGGAGAGGGTGTAGGGAGTGGGGGGATGGTAAGAGGGACATTTTGAGCGCCCCCGCCCCACAGAGCAGGTGCGCTGGGGACTGGTACCGCCTAAAAAGAAAGTCTGTGCTAGGAAATAGTATTACTGCCCCTTTTGCCAGACGTGAAACGGCTTGCCCACTATGGCTTCCAGCTCGGCCAAGCTAATCATGCGCACCCCCAAGGCCTCCGCCTTTGCCCGCTTGGAAGGTCCCATATCTTCCCCCACTACCAGATAATCTAAATTCTTGCTTACCCCGCTGGCGTAAATGCCTCCATGCTCCAGAATGTAGGTTTTGAGGGCTTCTCGGGGAATGCCTTCAAACTTACCTGAGATGAGGAAGCGCTTTCCTGAAAGAGGTCCTGTGCGCTGGGAGGCTTGTTTCTCAAACTGCAGTCCTGCGGCGCGTAAGGCTCGGATTTCGGCTTGATTTTCAGGGTCGTCTAAGAAGGCGCGCACACTTTTAGCGATGACTTCGCCAATGCCGTGGACGTTAGCGATTTCGTCTTCGGGAGCTGCCATGAGGGCCTCTATGCTTGGGAAGGCCTCGGCCAGCTTTTGCGCAGCCGTTTCTCCGACATGCCGAATTCCCAATGCATACAACACCCGCTCGTATGGCACCCGCCGAGAGGCTTGGATTTCGGCCACGAGCTTTTCTGGTAGTTTTTCTGCGAAGCCCTCAAGCTGACGCAGGTCTTCGGGACGCAGCTGATAAAGGTCGCTGAAAGTTTTCACCAGGCCGGCCTGATAGAGCTTTTTGAGGATTTTTTCGCCCAGGCCTTGGATGTTCATGGCTTTTCGGCTCACGAAGTGTTCTAAGCGGCCGATGACTTGTGGGGGGCAATGGCGGTAGTTGGGGCAATAGCGGCCTACTTCGCCGGGTGGTTGGATGAGGGGCGTTTGGCATTCGGGACAGGTCAAGGGCGGCTCTACCGGCCGGGCCAGCACATCTCGGCGCTCCTTCAGCACCCGAACCACCTTTGGAATGATCTCCCCGCTCTTTTCTACCACTACCCAATCGCCGATATGCAGGTCCAGCCGCCGAATCTCATCGTAGTTGTAGAGGGAAGCGCGCTTGACTTTAGTCCCGCTCAGGCGCACTGGCTCTAACTCGGCCACTGGCGTGATATAGCCGGTTCGTCCCACCTGGTAGGTGATGGCTTTGAGCCGGGTGATGGCCTGTTCGGGCTGATACTTGTAGGCAATAGCCCAACGAGGCGCCTTAGCGGTAAAACCCGCCTTTTCCCGAAGAGCCCAAGAATCCAGCTTCACAACCACCCCATCTATGTCAAAGCTGAGCTGTTCTCGCTTGGATTCCCATTCTGTGATGAAGTCCCATATTTTTTCCAGCGGGGCGGGAGGTAGGGTTTCAACGACGGGGAAGCCCCACTCTTTTAGCAGGTGCATGCGCTCGTAATCGGAGTCAGGCAGGGTCATTCCCTCGGCTTCTAAATAATAGACCCACAGGCGCAGGTGCCGGCGGGCCACCTCAGCGGAGTCTTGCAGTTTGAGGGAGCCAGCGGTGGCATTGCGCGGATTCATGAAGGGAGCCTCGCCTATTTCTTCCCGTTGGTGATTGAGTTCCCGGAAGTCGCTGCGGTTCATATACACTTCGCTGCGCACTTCTACGAAGGGAGGGGGGGATGAGGTGCGCAAACGTAAGGGCAAACCCCGTACCGTGCGCAGGTTCGGCGTGATGTCATCGCCTTTTTCGCCATCTCCCCGGGTAAGGCCCCGCACAAATATCCCATTCTCATAATGCAAGCTCACCGCTACTCCATCTACTTTGAGCTGGGCTATGAAGAGGAGAGGCTCGGGAAGGTCAACGACCTGAGCTTTGAGATAACGCCATAGTTTAGCGTGGAAGGCCTGTAATTCGCTTTGGTCGTAGGCGTTGTCTAAGCTGAGCATGGGGCGGCGATGCGGGACGACGGGAAACTCCTTCGTAACGGTGCCGCCTACCCGCTGAGTAGGGGAATCCGGCCGCCGAAGCTCAGGAAAAGCCTCTTCCAAGGCGATTAGCTCCCGCATGAGCCGATCATACTCGCTATCGGAAATAATAGGCTGCGCTAAAACATAATAGCGATAATCATGCTCTGAGATTTCCCGAATGAGCTCCTGGATACGTTGGGCGGCGGCTTCTCGGGAAAGGGACAAGCGGTCCGGACGGGACTCGAACCCGCGACCTCTGGCGTGACAGGCCAGCGTTCTAACCAGCTGAACTACCGGACCTTTCAAAACTCCTTCTACATCTGCCTCAGGGGGCTATTCCCCGAGGACAACGCAAAGGTAAGAACAATTCTCCAATCCAAACCTTTTCCGCTCTTTTCCTACTTGCTGTTAGGGGCATGGGGGGGTGCGCTTCTGCATTAAGAGCTGTAGGGAGATGCGTTTTCCCCGGTAGGAGAGGCTTCTGCATTTCTCTGTACTTTTGTTTATGCTCAGGCGAGAGACGGAAATGGAGGTTGGGCTCACCTACGATGATGTTTTACTGGTGCCGGCGTATTCGGAGGTTTTACCGGATGAAGTGGATACGAGCACGGAACTTGCGCCGGGGCTGCGCCTCTCCATACCGATCCTCAGTGCGGCAATGGATACGGTGACGGAGCACCAGATGGCCATTGCGATGGCCAGTGCAGGGGGCCTGGGGGTCATCCATAAGAATCTTCCCATTTCGGTGCAGGTGGAGGAGGTTCGGCGGGTGAAACGATATGAGAGTGGGCTTATTGTGGATCCGATTACTTTGCCGCCCAATGCTCGGGTGGGAGAAGCGCTTACTCTTATGCGGGAGCATCGGATTGGGGGGATTCCGATTGTAGAGCAGGATCGACGGCTGGTGGGTATTCTGACGAATCGCGACCTGCGGTTTGTTCGGCAAGAGGAGTATGGGGAGCCTGTAAGTAACTACATGACGAAGGCGCCACTGGTTACGGCGCCGGAGGGGACGTCGCTGGAGGAAGCGGAGCGGATTTTGCGCATGCACCGCATTGAGAAGCTGCCGCTCTTGGATAGGGCCGGGCGACTGGTAGGGCTGATTACTTACAAGGATATTCTTCGGCGGCGGAGTTATCCGTATGCATTTAAGGATGAGTTAGGGCGTTTGCGGGTGGGGGCGGCGGTGGGGGTGGGTGAGGAGGCATTGGAGCGGGCGGAGGCGCTCGTACAAGCCGGTGTTGATGTACTGGTGATAGATACGGCGCATGCCCATTCTAAGCGGGTGATAGAGACGCTTCAGCAGATGCGGGAGCGGTTTCCTCGGCAGGTGATTATGGTGGGTAATATTGCGACGGCGCAGGCGGCGCGGGACCTCATAGCTGCGGGGGCGGATATTTTGAAGGTGGGGATTGGGCCTGGGAGCATTTGTACGACGCGGGTGGTGGCGGGGGTGGGGGTGCCCCAGCTGAGTGCGGTGATGGCCGTAGCCGAAGAAGCTCGGCCAGCAGGCGTAGGCGTCGTAGCCGATGGCGGCATTCGGTATAGCGGGGATATCGTGAAGGCGCTTGCGGCCGGAGCCGACGCTGTCATGATTGGCAGTCTCTTAGCAGGTACAGAAGAAAGTCCGGGCGAAACGATCTTATACGAGGGGCGCAAGTTCAAAGTCTATCGCGGGATGGGGTCCTTAGAGGCTATGCAAGCGGGAAGTGCGGATCGGTATGGTCAGGAGCGTCGGCAGGCTTCGCATAAGCTGGTGCCCGAGGGGGTGGTGGGAAGGGTGCCTTATCGGGGGCGCGTCGCAGAAGTGCTGTATCAGCTCGTGGGGGGCCTACGTGCGGGCATGGGCTATTGTGGAGCCGCAGACCTTGCCGCCCTCCGAAAAGCGCAGTTCATCCGAATTACCCCCTCCGGCTTCGTAGAGAGCCATCCCCATTCCATTGAGATCATTCGGGAGGCGCCCAACTACACTTTGCGCTGATGCGACAGCCCCCCCGCGCCTTATTCACGGGCATAGGGACTCTGGGGGTGGGAGCCTCTCTCCTGTATTGGTGGATGCGGTTCTTTTCGCCTCACTTAGAGGTGAGCTTTTTAGGAGGGCTGAGCTATCTTTTAGGGACGGCGGCCATCTACGGGCTTTTGCCTTACTGGCTCCCTCGGCATGAACGCACCCCAGATCGGCTCCTTCGGTGGAACGCCTTCATATCCCTTATCGGATTAGCCCATAGTCTCTTATGGCATGTCTTCGCAGCTATCACGGAAAATATTCGGCTTTCTGCGCTCTTCTTGGGAATCGCTACGGTGGGCCTTCTCTGGCAAATGGCCTTTCATAGTGCCTTGGCGGCATACTTAGTGCTTATTCGCCCTACGAGGCAAAAGCTCCACCTTTTATATGGCTACTACGGGTTAGCGGCATTAGCTATAGTTTTTCTGACTTTCTGGGCCGAAAGTGTCTCTGGAATTCTGACGATTTTCTTGTGGGGATGGACTTTCCCGCTAATCTATTATAGTCAGGATGCGATTTTGGTAAGCACCCGCCAGGGGACGCCATACTTTCTCCTAATTGTCATTTGCGCGGCGCTTTTTATAGGGGTGGAAGCATTTCCGGGGTTATTTGGGCGAGATAATACGATTCTGGGGGCTTATCTGCAGAGGATTGCGATTAGTCTGATTATTTTTTATGCAGGCCTGCTGCTTGTTCCATTACTTACTCGTATTGGGCCGAAAGCTCAAAAGAGTCAGCAGCTTTTGGCTTTGCTCACGACTTTTTTGGAGCGGCAGCAGAAGCAAGAGACGGTGGGAGGTATTTTGGAGACGGCTCGGCAGACGCTGGGAGAGCTGGAGTCGGTGCAAGCGGTCTATATGCGTTTACGGAATGCGACCCAAGTCAATGAGTCATACCCTCGGCCTGTAGAGTTTTTGTATCAGCACCTGAGAGGGATAGCGCCGCATCAGACATATATTGAGGTTTTTTCGAGTTTGGCGCACCTTAGTAGAGGCCTTTCTGAGGTGGGGGCTATTGTGATTCAGAGGCCTATTATGAGGCTTTTTTCGTCGGTGCCGGTGGATGCGCTGCAAGTGGTGATTTTAGGGGCGGAGGAGGACTGCTTTGAGGCTAGTGATGTGCAGCTGATAGCGACGCTGGCGGACCAGACGGCTCTTTTCATAGAGGCGCTGGACCGGCGGCTGTATCAAGAGGAGCGCCGCCTCTCCCGAAAAGAGATAGACTTCCTCAAAGAAACCCGCGAAGCCCTGCTCCCCCCCGTACCGCCCATCTTCCCGAAAGTCTCCTATCATGTGGTTTTTCAGCAGCATGATAAAACGATCGGAGGCGATTATTATCAGATAGAGGAGGTTTTTCCGGAGAAAGTGCTGGACTTTTGGCTTTCGGATTGTGCAGGGAGTGGGATTGCGGCGGCGTACCAGATGGCTCAAGCCCGCGCCGCCCTCAATACCCTTTGGCCCGAAAAACTGCCTCCCGAGGAGCTGCTTTTCCGCCTGAATGACGCCCTGCGGCGCGTCTTCCACAAAAATAACTTCATAGCCGCCACTTACCTACGATTAGACCTTGAAGTCGGCACCTACACTCTATTCCGGCCCGGCAACCCGGAAATCCTCTATTGGAACCCCCAGCAAAAGAAAGTAGAAGTCCTTCGGCCCGCCGGCGTCGTCTTAGGCAACGCCAGCTCCACCCTCGTGAAACGTATCCTGGAAAAACATACCGGCCCCCTCATTCCCGGCGCTACCTGGCTCTTCTTTAGCGATGGTTTTACGGAAGCCACCAACCTCCAAGGAGAGCAATTTGGCCTGGAACGCATCCTGCATCTATTTCAGGCGCATGTGGCAGAACCTCCCGACACTATCGCCCGCCGTATCCTCCAAGCTGTGCAAGACTTCGTAGGAGATACCCACCTGGGAGACGATGGCACCCTCATCGTTATCCGATACCAACCATAAAATCCCTATCTTTGCCATATGGAGATTCAACTGAGCCTCAGCCCCACCGCTGATGGACTGACCGTAACCCTGTCAGGCGAATTAGACTCCCTCAGCGCTCCAAAACTTTACGATCAGCTCTCTCAAGCCATCAAAGACCATCCCAACATCAAAAAAATATCCTTTGAGTGCCGAAACCTCTCCTATATCTCCAGCGCAGGGGCTGGCATCCTGCTTTTGAGCTTGGATAACTTCGGGCATCGGGGCATTGACTTTGAGCTGCGCAATGTCCGTCCAGAGGTGTACAACATCTTAGATCTTTTAGGCTTGACTAAGGTCATGTCCGTCTCCAATGGATAAGTACATCCTGGACTTTTCGGCCACACCCGATAATCTGCCCATCATCCGCCATTTCGTCCAGGAGCATTTAGCCCCCTACATCTCCGACCCCGTGCGCCTCAATCAACTCACCGTCGCAACCGAAGAGCTCTGTGCCAACTCCATCGTTCACGGCAATCACAGCGACCCCTCTCAAAAACTACGTTTAGAACTGCGCATAGATAAGAAAACCCTGCATATTTACCTCTACGACCCAGCGCCACCCTACGCCCTCCACAAATATCCCATGCCCCCTCAGCTACTGCGAAAAGACACTAACCGCCCAGGCGGCCTGGGGATTTACCTGATTCGCCAGCTCATGGATAAAATCATCGTGCGCCGCCGCGGCCAAAGCTCCGTCTATCACCTCGTGAAAAACCTCACATGAATGCCCACTTAGACCCCGAAGAACGGGCCCTCCGCCCAAAGAAATTAGACGAATTCATCGGGAATCGGCCTTTCCTCTCCAATCTTCGCGTGTATATCCAAGCCGCCCGAAATCGGCAAGAACCCTTAGACCATACCCTCTTTTATGGGCCGCCCGGACTGGGAAAAACCACCCTCGCCCATATTATTGCCAACGAAATGGGCACCCAACTCATCATGACCAGCGGTCCGGCTTTGCAACGGCCCGCCGACTTAGCTGGCATCCTCACCCGCTTAGAAAAAGGCGATGTGCTCTTCATTGACGAAATCCATCGGCTTCATCCCTCCGTGGAAGAGTTTTTATACAGCGCCATGGAGGACTTTCGGATAGATATTGTGCTGGATAGTGGGCCGCATGCACGCACCCTTCAGCTTCGGCTCAAACCCTTTACACTGGTGGGAGCCACGACCCGTATTGGGCTTTTGACGGCGCCGCTCGTAGCCCGCTTCGGAATCAGCATTCATGTGGATTATTACACGAAGGAGGAACTGACGCAAATCCTCTTGCGATCGGCCCAGCTTATGGGGCTCACCCTTACGGCCGAAGCGGCAGAAGCTATCGCCCAGCGCAGCCGCGGCACCCCCCGTACCGCCAATCGGCTCTTACGACGTATCCGCGACTTTGCCCAAGTAGAAAAACAATCCCTCATTGACCTCCCCTATGCAGAAAAAGTCCTCACCTCTATGCAAATAGACCCTGCTGGCCTGGAAGACATTGACAAGCGCTTTTTGCTGACTCTCATAGACCGCTTTGGGGGTGGGCCGACTGGCGTTCATACGCTGGCGGTGGCTATTGGCGAAGAGGCCGAGACCTTAGAAGAAGTCTATGAGCCTTACCTTATCATGGAGGGGTTCATAGAGCGCACGCCGCGGGGGCGCCGGGCTTTACCTCGGGCTTATGCGCATTTAGGGCGGGTTCGTCCCTCGGCTCCGTCGCTTTTTGATAGCTGAGAAGGCATGCTGGCCTTAGCCCAAAGCGTGAAAGCCTTAGCTCATGGGCTGGGCTTTGAGGCCTGTGGGATCACGCCGGCTCAACCTTTGCAGCAGGCCTACGAACGTTACTTAGAGGCCCTATGGGAAGGGCGTCTCACAGGCCTACGTTACCTCACCGAAAACCCTGCCCTCCGACAAGACCCCCGTACTCTCCTCCCCTCCGCCCAGAGCCTCATCCTCTGCCTTAAAAGCTACTATCAAGGCGTTCGGATGCGCCCCCCCATCGCTCAATACGCATGGGGAGAAGATTATCACTATGTTTTGCGGCGAAAACTGGAAATTCTGGCGGATTACCTTCGGCGCAAAGGCGGCCCCCAAACCGAAGTGCGCCCCTTCGTAGATACCGCCCCCATCCTGGAAAAAGCCTATGCTCAGCAAGCCGGCCTGGGCTGGATCGGGAAAAACACCCTCCTCCTGAATCCGAAGCTGGGCTCCTATACTTTTATTGCGGGGTTGGCGACAAACCTCCCTTTACCGCCGGATGCGCCCTTTGCGAGGGACTTATGTGGGACCTGTCAGCGATGCGTGGAGGCTTGCCCTACCGGTGCTTTGGAGCCTTATCAGCTCCATGTGGGGCGCTGTATTGCGTATTGGACCATAGAGGCGCCCGCTTTGTCGGAGGGCATGCCCTACCCCGGCGAATGGCTCTTTGGGTGTGATATATGTCAGGCCGTATGCCCGTGGAATCGGTTTGCGCGGCCGCACGGAGAAAGGGCTTTCCAGCCCCAGCCTTACCTCGCCTGGCATAGACAGACTTGGGCCACCGCTCCTAAAAGTCAAATCCGAGCCGCTACGCGCCGATCCGCCATGCGCCGAGCCCGCCCCGAAAAAATCCAAACCCTCGCCCATAAGCTCCAAGAAAAACTCTCACACCCCCAAATCATAAAGCCTCGGCCCGAATGAACTTACTAGGACTTAAACAAACTTTGCTCTCATGGAATGGGACGTGCTGATAGTAGGGGGTGGTGTGAGTGGGCTATATGCGGCTCGGCTCTTACAGGAGCGGGGATTGAAGGTGCATCTCTTAGAGGCGCAGGGGCGGTTAGGGGGGCGCCTGCATACCATAGAATCCCCCGAGGGACATCCCATAGACTTAGGCGGCCAATGGGTGGGCCCCCAGCATAAAACACTCCTCTCCCTCTGTGAAGCGCATAACATTCCGCTGCATCCGACCTACTTTCAGGGGCGGCATCGGCTCATCACGCCGCGGCGCACCTACACCTACAAGGGAACCATCCCTCGGCTTCCCTTCTTAGCGCTCCTTAGCTTAGGCTGGGGGCTCCATAGGCTCAAAACCGCCGCCCAACGCCTATCCCTCCAAACTCCGTGGGAAAATATCCCCGACGGCTGGGATGAAATTTCCTTAGCCGCCTGGGCCAAAAAAAATATTCCCCACCCCTTAGCCCGAGCTGTATTTGATGTAGGTCTGGCCACCGTTTTAGGTGCCGAACCAGAGGAAGTTTCTTTTTGGCATACGCTGTTTTACATTCAGAGTGCGGGGTCGTTGGAAGCGCTCATAGAGACGGAGACGGGGGCGCAGGCGTATAAGTTTACGAAGGGGGCGAAGCTCTTAGTGGATAAGCTGGCGGAAGGGCTTTCGCATGAGGTGGGGCGGCCGGTGGAGAAGGTGGCTTATAGTGCTAAGGGGGTAGAGGTAGAGGCGGCGGGACGACGTTATCGGGCTAAGGGTGCTATTGTGGCGGTGCCGCCCGCGCTGCTTCGGCGCATAGCATGGGAGCCGGCTTTGCCGCCTATTCATCAGCAGCTGAGCCAGCGTATGCCCATGGGAGCCGTTACGAAGGTGGTGGCTATTTATGACCGTCCTTTTTGGCGGGGGGCGGGGTGGAGCGGACACTTTTTGCGGACGGAAGGAGCGATCCGATTGGGGTTTGACACTTCGCCGCCCGATGGGAGCTACGGACAAATCACGGCCTTTGCCGTAGGGCCCGTGGCCCGAAAGCTATTGTACTTAGAGCCCGCAGCTCGCCAGGAGTTTTACGAGCGGGAAGCCGCCCAGCTCTTAGGACAAAAACCCCGTTACCTCTATCAAAAAAGCTGGACCGAAGAGCCCTGGGTAGGTGGATGTTATGTGGGTTTTTTTGGGCCTGGGGGGTGGCGCTATGTAGGGCAAGCTCTTTACCAGTCCCTACCCGGGGTGCATTGGGCCGGCACCGAACGAAGCTCACACTGGATGGGCTACATTGAAGGCGCCCTCCACGCCGCAGAAAAAGCCGCCTACGCCATAACCCAGTAAAAGCGCCCCCCTGAGCTCCTTGCCCTGTAAAAGGAGCCGGAAAACCACTCCCCATAGCTCCTCCTTTTGGGGGTAAGAGAGGGATGCTTTTTGTCGGGGCCGAGGGTCCTCCTGAAAGGCCTCGGATTTTTGTTTCTTTGGGGCATGCGCAGTCTGTGGGTGGGTTTGAAACTTGCCCTAAAACACCTTTGGAGAGCTTTTCGCCGGCGCCCGCCTACTATTTATCAGGGGGCACTCACGACTTCTGGCCGTGTAACCCTTCCTTACCCCCATGAAAAAGCCCCCCTCCCCGAAAACGGCCACTATCGCCTGCATCTTTTTACCGAAGACTGCATTGGCTGCGATCAATGTGCCCGTATCTGCCCCGTCTCCTGCATTACTATTGAAAAAGTGAAAGCCCCCCAGACTATCCATCATACAGCGAGCGGCCACCCGAAAAAGTTCTACATCACCCGCTTTGACATTGATCACGCCCTGTGCTGCTTCTGTGGGCTGTGTACGGTGGTTTGTCCGACGGATTGTCTAATTATGGAGCCGGAATATGCTTACGCCACTGCTGATAGAAGTCGGCTGGTATATCGTTTTGGCGAGTGCGTGGGGGAGTCTGCTGCTGAGTAGGCGGCTTTCTTCGGGACTGGTGCGGGCGTGGGGGGCTTTTTTGCTTTTGGGCCTGTGGTATGGATACCGTGGAGCCGAATACGCCTGGGCCTTTCAATGGAGTGTGTATGTAACGGGTATTCTCCTGTTATGGGCCTGGCTAGCGTTGGAAGACTCCCAACGAACTTACTTACGCTGGCACCCGCGCAGTGCGCTAGTTGCTATGGCGCTCCTGAGTCTCATCACTAGCAGTCGTCCGCTGCCTTCTTTTTCTCCTGCGGCACCTGATTTTACTCCTGTGGCGCTTTTATGGACCCAAAGCTGGGCTCCGCTCTTTGCTCTCCTTTCGGTCGTCTTAGCCGGTATATTTCTCCTGCTTGCTCTGGCCTGGCGAACTTACATTCCTCCAAAATCGTTTTAAAAAGTAGTGCCTTCCTTGGTTTACTTGACTCGGCGATTTGAGTTTGCGGCGGCCCATCGGTTGTACAATCCCGCATGGAGCGAGGCCCAAAACGCTGAGGTCTTCGGCCCCTGCAGTAACCCCATGGGGCACGGCCACAATTACATGCTGGAGGTTACTATCGGCGGTACGCCCGACCCCGAAACCGGCTATGTAATGGACCTACGCCACCTCAAAAAGCTCGTGGAAGAAACCCTCCTCCAGCACCTGGACCACAAACACCTCAACTATGATGTCCCCTTCCTACAGGGAAAAATCCCCTCCACAGAAAACCTGATTGTCGCTATTTGGGAGGAGCTTCAGAAAGCGCTTCCCCCACAGGTGCGGCTTTTTCGCTTGCGTATATGGGAGACTAACAACAACTACTTTGAATATTATGGTGAAAAGACCGACTAACGGGCACGCCTGCGGCTGCGGGGATGAGGAGGAACTTTTGGTGGAGGTTCCTGAGAATACCTCGCTTTCTGAGAAAGAAGCCCAGATTGCCCATCATTTTCGGGCGATTATGGAGGTGTTGGGATTGGATACGAATGATCCGAGTTTGCGGGATACGCCTCGGCGGGTAGCGCGCATGTACCTTCATGAGCTATTTGCTGGGCTTAATCCGGAGAAGGTGCCCACGATTCGCCTTTTCCCCAATACTTACAGTTATCACGAGATGGTGGTGGAAAAGGACATTCGGGTGCGGTCGGTATGTGAGCACCACTTTGTACCGATTATTGGGGTGGCGCATGTGGCGTATATCCCTCGGGAGTGGGTGGTGGGGCTCTCCAAGCTCAATCGGATAGTGGATTACTTTTCCCGGCGTCCTCAGGTCCAAGAGCGCCTTACTCAGCAAATAGCCGATTTCTTGGAGGCGCATTTAGGCACGCCCGACGTGGCTGTGGTTATTGATGCCAAACATTACTGCGTTTCTATGCGGGGCATTCAGGATGAAGCCAGCCGCACCCTTACTTATGCTTTGCGCGGGGCTTTTGCAGAAGGAGAGACCAAAGACATCTTCCTGCGCTTGATCGGGCTGTAGGGAGGCCTTCTTGTAGCTTGTGAGAGGGAATGGCTGCTTAGGAAGCTTATAGGTATCCGCTCGGGGAGTAAAGATACAGGCCCCCTTACCGATCAGAGGATGGAGTAGTTCCACAAAAGGACAGGAAAGGCTGAGGCGAATAATACCATTTTGAGACCAAGGCTTTCTTAATGTGAAGAGGGGATGGCGGCGGCCCGCGCCCCAAGGGCGCGGGCCGCCGCCG
>Ga0308398_1000561_pt1 | contig 22950 bp, 20 predicted proteins | sample Hotspr20SampleT9_FD_202360 | JGI IMG/M metagenome (GOLD analysis project Ga0308398, IMG submission 202360) | Hot spring phototrophic mat microbial communities from Mushroom Spring, Yellowstone National Park, Wyoming, United States - 20051001_T9 ...
CGCACGGTCTTGTCATCGCTGCCTGATGCGATTTGCGTGCCGTCGGGAGAGAAGGCGACCGACCGCACGGCGAAGTCGTGCCCTGGGAACGTCCTGACCACCGTGCCCGTGTTGACATCCCACAACTGTATCGTGCGGTCTTCACTGCCGGAGGCAACCGTTTGACCATCTGGCGAGAAAGCCACAGTGGTAACTGAACTGGTGTGACCGGTTAGCACCAGCCTTCGAGTGCCGTTGCTCAGCGACCAAATACGGATGGTCTGGTCATGGCTGGCGGAAGCCAGGGCGGTGCCGTCGGGCGAGAAAGCCAGCGCGTTAATCCAGCTGGTGTGTTCGCGCAAGGTATATAAAAGCCTGACATTGCGTCCGTCCGCTGACACCTCCCAAACCTTGACCGCTCGGTCATCGCTGCCTGTGGCGAGTCGGCGACCATCACGCGAGAAAGCGACTGCGTTTACTGGCGCGTTGTGAGCGGGAACAACCCTAAGCAACGCTCCGTCACTCACCCGATAGATGCTGACCGTTCCTTGTCTTGAAGGAACAGCCAGCAAATTGCCGGAATGGGCTATCGAGGCGGGTTCCAGAATGGAACGGAACCATACCAATTCGGGGGAGAATCCAGAGCTGGTTTGCGCCCGTATAGCGGTAATAGGGGTAGTTAACGCGAGAATCAGCAAACAGTGAAGCCAGGGCTTCCCGCTGCCCAACTGGAGCCAGTGCTTCATGAGCGGTTTCCTCCTCCATCGGACTATACTCGACAACTGCCCAGCACCCGTGCACTGTTCAAGGCAAGCAAGTGCTGACCTTTCAATCCGATATTATGGCAACAAGGTACATTATCTGTAGGAACACTGCCTCGTTTACAACTGACGATTGGCTGCAAAGGAACCCCGTCCATACGCGTCGAAGCTTTTTTTGATAAGCGAAGACCGTCAGGAGGGGCACGCGATGCAACCCAGATATGTGATTGGGCTGGACTACGGTACCAACTCGGTACGCACCCTCGTGGTGCGGGTGCATGATGGATATGAGGCGGGCACGCACGTCTTCGATTATCCACACGGCGATGCGGGCATCCTGCTGGACAGCTCCGACCCCAACCTCGCCCGCCAACACCCGGCAGACTACCTGCAGGGAGCAGAGGTGTCGGTGCGTGCCGCGCTGGAAGACGCCCGCCGCAATGACCCCGATTTCTCTCCGGAGCGCATCATCGGTATCGGCGTGGATACCACCGGCAGCACGCCTCTGCCGGTAGACGCGAACGGGGTGCCTCTCGCCTTTCATGAACGGTTCAAGAATAACTTGAACGCGATGGCGTGGTTGTGGAAAGACCATACCTCCACACAGGAAGCGGTCACCATTACCGAAACCGCCGCGAAGATGCGCCCGCAATATCTCGCCAAGTGCGGCAACTCCTACTCCTCGGAGTGGTTCTGGGCGAAGGTGTGGCATTGCCTCAACACTGACTCCGAGGTGTTCGAAGCCGCGTACACCTGGGTGGAGTGCGCCGACTGGATACCCGCCGTGCTGACCGGAAACGACCAACCCTCGCGGATCCTGCGGGGCGTATGTGCTGCTGGGCACAAGGCGCTGTATAACCCGCAATGGGGCGGCTTGCCCGACAAGGAGTTTCTCGCGGCACTGCACCCGAAGCTGGCGGAGCTGCGCGACCGCCTGTACGATGTCGCCTACACCTCCGACCATCCTGCCGGTCGCCTGACGGAGGAGTGGGCGCAGAAGCTGGGCTTGCCAGCGGGTATTCCAGTGGCAGTCGGGGCATTCGACGCCCATCTGGGCGGGGTAGGTTCAGGCATCAAGCCGGGCACGCTGGTCAAGATTATCGGCACGTCGTGCTGTGACATGATGGTGGTGCCCAACACCGAGCCACTGGCGGATATCCCGGGCACTACTGGCATCGTGGACGGTTCCATCCTGCCCGGCTACTTCGGAATCGAGCTGGGGCAGAGCGCGTTCGGTGACATCTATAACTGGTTTGTGAACTACATCGAACCGGGAGGGCCTGATTTGGGTTCGCACGAAGCGCTGACCGTGAAAGCGCAGCAACTCAAAGCAGGGCAGTCGGGCTTGCTGGCGCTGGACTGGAACAACGGCAACCGCTCGATCCTGGGCGACCAGCGGCTGGTGGGTCTGCTGGTCGGGCAAACACTCCACACCACGCCCGAAGAGGTCTACCGTGCGCTCATCGAAGCCACCTGCTTCGGCTCGCTGGTGATTATGAACCAGCTGGAGAAGTACGGTGTGGCGATTCGGGACGTCATCGCCTGTGGAGGCGTCGCGGAGAAGAACCCTCTGGTGATGCAGATACTGGCGGACGTGAGCGGGCGCACCATTCGGCTGGCACGCTCGTCGCAGACCTGCGCGCTGGGCGCGGCGATTGCAGGCGCGGTGGTTGCTGGTAAGGAGGCGGGCGGTTATGCCTCCTTTGAAGAGGCGCAGGCGGCGATGTGCGGGCTGAAAGATGTGGTTTACGGGCCAAACCCGCAGGCGCACGCGGTGTACCGCGAGCTGTTCGCGCTGTATAAAGACCTACACGACGCCTTCGGCACGCGCGAGTGGCAAGGCAACCTGCACCACGTGATGAAGCGACTGATCGACATCCGCACCGCGGCGAGGCAGGTTGCTTAGCGAAATCGCGCAAGAGCCTTTACCACAGAGGGCACAGAGTGCACCGGGTAACACCGTTCTCCGTGCTCTCTGTGGTGATTTCCCATCATAACGGCTCGCCGCCTTTGTCCACGTTCTCCTTGGTGAAGATGCGCGTGCCCAGTGTGATGTTCTTGGGAACCTGCTCACCCTTAAGTATCTTCAGTGCGACCTCTATCGCCTCCTTGCCGCCGGTCGGATACTCGAAGGTAGCTGTCAGGATGCCCTCTCTCACGTAGCGTACGCCCTCATGGGGCAGGGCGTCGATACCGATGAACTTGATGGTCTTCTCACGCCCTTTGCCCTCCTGCCGTGCGGCAAGGTATGCCCCGTGCGCACTGGGGTCGTTGTGGGCATACACGGCGTCGATCTGCGGGAAGCGCGCCAGTGCAGACTGCATCTCCCGCTGCGCAATCGGCTCCAGCCACTGGCAATCGGCGTCGAAGATAATCTCGATCTGCGAGCCGGCGATGCCTTCCATAAAGCCCTTGTGTCGCTCCTGTCCGGGCGTGGAGGTCATCAACCCCTTCAGCTCCACCACCTTGCCCTTGCCGCCCAGCAGCTTCACCAGATACTTGCCCGCCTCGCGACCGATTTTCACGTTGTCTGCCCCGATGAAGCAGGTATACTGGTCACCTTCCACCTTGCGGTCCAGCACGATGACGGGAATGCCTTTTTGATAAGCCTCTGCCACAGGCTTGGTGAGCGGACGCGCCTCCTTCGGGCTGATGATGAGCAGGTCCACACCCATCTGGATGAACTCGCGCACCTGCGCCTGCTGCACTTCCGTCTTGTTCTGGGCGTCCTTGAAGATGACCTCAATCTCGTCGGCGTGCTGTTTGGCAGCCTCTTCGATGTCCTTGTTCATCTGCACACGCCAGGGCTCGCCCAGATTGCACTGCGACATGCCGATAACCCACTTTTTCTTGCCCGCTGTTTCCGGCGCCTGCCCCGTCTGTTCCTGCTTCTTAGCGCATCCCACGCACACCAGCAGCGCGCCAAAAGCCAGTGCGACTGCAATGCGTTTCATCACGACCTCCCCCTCTTTTGCTGAATGAGTACGGCAATGGTGATGATAATGCCCTGAATCACCATGCGCGGCGCAAGTTCCACCGCATTCAGGCTAAGGATTTTATTGATATACGCCATGATGAGCACGCCGATGAGAGAGAACATCATCCCACCGCGTCCGCCCATCAGGCTGGTTCCGCCGATGACCACCGCCGCGATGGCGTCCAGTTCATAGGTCATGCCCGCTTCGGTGTCACCCAAATCCTGCCGACAGGCGTTGAGCACGCCCGCCATCGCCGCGAACATGCTGCACAGCGCGTAGGTGAGTACCTTCACCGCACCCACCCGGATACCGCTGAGGCGCGCCGCCTCCTCGTTGCCGCCGATGGCATAGAGCCACCTGCCGTAAGAAGTGTAGCGCACCAGCGCCGCCATCACCAGAATGCACGCCAGGAAAATCAACGTGGAAGGCTGTATGCCAATGCCCGGCAGTGCCGAGGTCATCCACAGGAAAAAGGGCGGAGTGCCTTCCTGCATGGCATACCAGGGTTGTCCGCCCGGCTGTACCTTGATGCCTCCAGCCACCAGCTTGGCAGCGCCACGTGCAGCGGTCATCATCGCCAGCGTCGCCACAAACGGCTGCATCTTGAAACGGGCAATCAGCGTGCCGTTGATAACCCCACAAGCCAGACCAGTAACCAGCACCGCCCCGATGGCAGGCGCCACACTCCATCCGTAGCCGATGGTCAGCAGGGAAAAAAGCACCGCACTTAGCCCCAGCACCGAGCCGACCGAAAGGTCAATCCCACCCGTCAGGATGACCAGCGTCATCCCCGTTGCCAGCAAGCCGTACTCGGAATATTCGTAAAGGATAGCAAGTTGCGTTTGCCACGACAGGAATATCGGCATTCCGGTGTCCAGCGCGCGCGGGCTGAAGATGACGCCCAGCACGAAAACCACCACGAACGCAATCACGCCGCGATAGTCATTCAGTTTTTCCAGAAAGCGGTGCAGTCTGCTGTCCATTGTAAAACGGTTTCTCCACGGCTTGCCGCGCCATCCGGTTCTCTGTTCGTAAACGTATGGGGATTCTCCTGCAGGCTGGGCAGACGGCAAATGGAGGGCGAACCTCCACGTGAGCCGAAAAACACGCCGAACGGCTCAGCAGGAGCTTCGCCCCCCCAGCACAGTAATCAATGATGCGAGTTGCAAACCCCTGCGCGGTGACGTCCGCGCCTTCCAGTCGCCGGGGCAGGCGACCTGCCTCCGCTCACCTGCCCACCGGAAACGCAGGGGGCGCGAGCGGCGCGCCTCCCTTCCGCTTGTTTGTCAGCCTGCCCGCCCTCGAGATGTCTATCGGCTGAAAACCGATTTGCGAGGCGGGTGAACCGGGCTTCAGCCGAAAATCGCCCTTGTCGGGGGCAGCGAACAGCGGGTCGGCAATCACCGAATGCGCGTCCTGCCCCTTTGCCCGCCATTGCTCCAGGGTGAGGTTGGTGAACTGCACCTCGCCGCCGCCCTCACGCCAGTAGAGGTTGTAATCCAGTTTGTACTGATTATCTCCCCAGTTGCCGTGCAGCAACGGTCCCTCGCGCCAGTAGACGATATTGCGCTCGAAGGTGAAGGAGAGATGCTCCTCCGGACGCGTCCGCTGGATTTGTCCCTCACGCGCGAAGGCAAAAACGTTGTTGCGCACCATGTTCTCCTTACCATAGTGCTGGTGGAAGCCGCCCGTCTTGGTACGATACACCACGTTGTTCTCCGCAAGGATATGGGTGGTGCCTTCATCGAAATAGATGCCCCAGCCGCCGTAGGACAGACTCTCCACGTCATGAATCAGGTTGTGGTGCAATATCGTGCCCTTGTGGAAGCCCAGCGTATAGATGCCGCCCATATCCGATAGCACGCCCTGCCCGAGATGGTGGATATGGTTGAAGGCGATGGTGTTGTGGTGCGCCAGAGCCTCGCCGTAGCCCCACGTCCAGCCAATGGACACGCCCGTATAGTAGAAGTCTGCGATTTCGTTATGCTCGATGCGGTTATAGGGCGACTGTCCAATCCAAACCCCGACCGCTGCGGGATGAAGCCTGCCACCATGCGCGATGAGATTGTCGCGGATGACGTGGTGGCTGGCGACCTCCTCCTCGTTCTGGCGGATGGCCATCTCGCCGATTTTGATGCCACCTGCCCCGAGGTCTGTCATCTCGCACCGCTCTACCCGGTTGCGTTTGCAACCCCGTCCGAACTCGAAAGCCCACGCCCCCGTGTGGGTCACCCGACAGTCTTCGAAGGCACAGTCCCGTGCTCCCTCCACGTGGATGGCGGCTTTGAGTATCGCTTCCGCCTGCGGAAAGCTGTAGCCCTCCGCAGGGGTCACCCATTGGGTATGGGCGAAGGTCAAACCGCGGAAGACCAGATGCTGCACCCACTGGCGCCCGTCCACGTCGCCTTTCAGCACCAGCAGCTGCTCGGTTTTCGGCGCGACCATCAGGCTCTTCTCCACAGTCTCGCCCGGCTTGGGCAGGTAGGTTAACACGCCTCTGCCCCGGTCCAGATACCATTCGCCCGGCTCGCTCAACGCCTCCCGCACGTTTTCCACCAAATAGCGGTGCCCTTTGCGCAGGATAGACCACCACTGGTCATGGGAAGTCGTACCCGTGAAGGTCACGACGTTTTTCTCAGTGTCCACCTGTGCGATGCGCAGCCGCGCCATCGTCCACAGCTGCGTCGCCAGCACCTCTACGTCGTTCAACCGGTACCAGTCGGGGCGGATTTCGCCCTTCTGAAACACGAAGCTGTTGGAACCCTTTCCTGCCACCGGCGGCAGCTCCTCGGCAATCGTGTAATAACCGTTCTTCGGCAGGCGCGGACGGTAGCGACGCTCTCCGTTGACCCACAGCTGGATGAAGTTCCACTCGCCGCGCTGAACCTCCGGCAGCTGCAGTTGCCAGCGACCGTCGGGCGTTACCACCCAGCCCTTCAGCACAACGCCCCCGCTGATGACCGGCTTCTCACCCGGATAGGCAGCATACACCGTCGGCGAGTCTGCCGTGCCCGAATCTTCTGCGGTGAACACCAGCGGCTCGCTCAGGATGTAGGTTCCCTTGCGCACCATCACCACGATCGGTCGGTTGAGGCTCTGCGTGCGGCGCAGTTCTCGCACCGCCTGCTGTGCCCGCTTCAGCGTGGCGAAGGGCCCGTCGGTACGCTGCCGATTCGGTGCAGGCAACTTGCCCGACCAGCTATCGTTGCCGTTCGTGGCAACGTAGAAGTCGGCTTTAGGCTGTGCGCCCGCCACAGCCAGCATCGCCCCCAGAAAACAGACAGGCATCATCATTTTCCACATAGCCTCTGCTCCCTTTCCCGCGTTGTCTGCACCTTGATTCCCTCCTTCGGTCGCGATTCCTGCCATGAACCCGCGAGGCAATGCTATCTGCCCGCTCCATCTTCAACAACGTGCCTGAACCGTTTCGCTTCCCGTAGCACGCGCGCGGTGGCGCGGGGATAGCGCTCCGGCGTGGGAGTAGCCTTTTCCGCGCGCACCAGCAGGTTCACGATGTCCGAGTGCGGCACACCGACCTCGATGACCTGCGGTTCGCCGCCCCCCAGCTGCAGGATATGCTCTCTCGCCTGTTCGATTTCGCTGCGCTGTGTAGGGCGCTTCATCCATAGTGCCACTCCATCCACTCGCACAAAGGGCAACGTCCACTCCGCCAGCGCCCACAGGTGCGCCACTGCCCGCGCCGTGACCATGTCGAACTGTTCGCGCCACTGCGGCTGGCGGGCTGCCTCCTCCGCGCGGTTATGGATGAACTCTACTCCGTCGATGCCCAGCTCGGCGCAGAGCGGACGCAGGAACAGGAAGGGGTCATGGCGCGAGTCAAGCAGAGCCAGACGGATTTGCGGAAAGGCTATCTTGAGCGGCAAGCCAGGAAAACCCGCGCCCGTGCCCACGTCCAGCACCCGTGCTCCCGCAACCGGTTGCCACGCGGCAACCAGCGTGAGCGAGTCCAGAAAATGGCGCACCACCACCTCATCCGGCGGTACGGAGGTCAGGTTCATGTGCACATTGGCTTCGTAGAGGCGGCTGGCGTATACCGTGAATTGCTGCAGCTGCCCATCGTCCAGCGTGATGTTCAATGCCTGCGCACCGGTTTTCAGAAGCGATAGCTGCTCCATCAGGGCTGCTCGCCGCCTGCTGTCATGCAGGTTGGAACACCTCTGCTACGTGCCCATCTCCCATGAGGTCAGGTACTCTTGCTGTTCCGGCGTCAGTGTGTCGATTCGAATGCCCATCGCGTCTAGCTTCAGGCGGGCAATCTGCTTGTCCAGCTCGATCGGCACGCGGTACACCTGCTTCTCCAGTGTATGGGCGTGCTGATGAATATACTCTGCGCTGAGCGCCTGATTGGCGAAACTCATGTCCATGACGCTGGCGGGGTGCCCCTCCGCCGCCGCGAGGTTGATCAGCCGCCCTTCGCCCAGCAGGAATATCTTGCGCCCGTCGGGCAGCACGTACTCATCCACGAACTCGCGGATGCGCCGTTTGGAGGTCTTCATCCGCTCCAGCGCGTCGATATCGATCTCCACGTTGAAGTGCCCTGAGTTGGCGACAATCGCGCCAGACTTCATCACGGCGAAATGCTCTTCGCGAATGACGTGGATATCGCCCGTCAGCGTGACGAACACATCTCCCACGCGGGCAGCGTCTGCCATCGGCATTACCTGATAGCCGTCCATCACCGCTTCGAGCGCGCGCAGGGGGTCGGTCTCCGTCACGATGACATGCGCCCCCATGCCTTTGGCACGCATGGCTACGCCGCGTCCGCACCAGCCGTAGCCCGCCACCACCACCGTGCGCCCGGCAAGCAGGATGTTGGTTGCCCGCAGGATGCCGTCGATGGTGCTTTGCCCAGTGCCGTAGCGGTTATCGAAGAGGTGCTTGGTGTCGGCGTCGTTGACGGCGATGATGGGGTAGCGCAGCACGCCGTCTTTTGCCATCGCTCGCAGGCGGATGACGCCGGTGGTGGTCTCTTCGGTACCGCCGCGCACGTTCGGCAGTAATTCCTGTCGCTGTGAGTGCAGGGTGGAGACCAAATCCGCTCCGTCATCCATCGTGATGTGCGGTTGCGTGTCCAGCACCGCGTGGATGTGCTTATAGTAAGTTTCGTGGTCCTCGCCCTTAATGGCGAAAACAGGAATGCCATGATGCTTGACGAGGGCAGCCGCCACATCGTCCTGCGTGGAGAGGGGATTCGACGCGCACAACGCGACCTGCGCGCCCCCCGCCTTCAGGGTGATTGCCAGGTTCGCCGTTTCGGTGGTCACGTGCAGGCACGCCGCCAGCCGAACGCCTTCCAGCGGCTTCTCGCGGGCAAACCGCTCGCGAATAAGGCGCAGCACGGGCATGTCCTGCTCTGCCCACTCGATGCGCAACTGCCCCTTGTCCGCAAGGGCAAGGTCTTTCACGTCGTAGTTCATGCAATACTCCTCCTGTCATCCATCAAGTGCCAGCGTAATTGTTTTTGCGCACGGGGTCGACGATGACGCCGTCGAACACCGCCGCATTAGACTTCACGCGACAGCCCTTACCCACCACACAGCGCACAATCATCGTGTCGCGCATCACCACCGCGCCTTCCCACAGGATGCTCTCCTGCACGGTGGCGTTGTCCTCCACCACGCAATTGTCGCCCAGCACCGTGTATTCCAGCACCTTCGCGCCCGGACCGATTTCGCAGTTGTTGCCGATAATGACCGGGTAGCCGATTTCGGCGGTGGGGTCGATCTTCACGTTAGTGCCTATCCACACGTATTTGCGCGTTTCGGGGTAGGGTATGCGCAGCGCAACCCTGCCCTGCATGGCGTCCACGTGTGTCTGCTGGTAGGTGCGCAGGTTGCCCACGTCCTTCCAGTAGGACGAGGTGAGGAACCCGTAAAACGGTCGGCGCTGCTCCAGCAACAGCGGCAGCAGGTTCGCACCAAAGCCGTAGGTGACGCCGCGCGGGATCAGGTCGAATATCTCCGGCTCGAACACATAGACCCCGGTGTTGGCAGCGTTGGAGAAGATGACCTCGCCGCGCGGTTTCTCCAGGAACCGGGTGATGCGTCCCCGCTCGTTCAGCAGGGCGATACCGTACTCCGAGGGGTCATCGACCAGCGAGAGGGCGATGGTAGCGATGGCGTGCTTCTCCTTATGGTAGCGCAACAGTCGGGTAAGGTCCAAATCCGTGATGTCGTCCCCGCCGATAACCAGGAAGGTGTCGTCAAAGAAGTGTTCACATCGTTTGACGCTACCGGCATCCCCCCACAGGCGGTCTTCTTTGGAGTAGTGGATGCGCACACCCCATCTGGAACCATCTCCAAAGTGGCTTTCGATCTGCTCGCCAAGATAGTGCAGATTCACCATGATTTCATGGAAGCCGTGTCGCTTCAACAGCTCCACAATGTGCTCCATCACCGGTCGGTTCACGATGGGCACCATGGGTTTGGGCACGTTGCGCGTCAGCGGGTCCAGACGCGAACCCACGCCCGCCGCCAGAATCATCGCTTTCATAACGCCTGTTCCTCCTCGAATTGGCGCACCATTGCAGCCACGTAGTCGATTTGCTCCTCACGCAGTTCGGGATGCACCGGCAGGGAGAGTACCTCTTCGGCAGCGCGTTCCGCGTGCGGAAAGTCGCCGCGCTGATGTCCCAGACAGCGGTACGCCTCCTGCAGGTGCAAGGGAAGCGGATAATACACCGCGGTGGCGATGCCCCGCTCCCGCAGATACGCTTGCAGGGCGTCCCGCTGGCGGTGCCGGATGGTGAACTGGTGATAGGTGTGCAGGTTGCCCGGCGCAGTAACCGGCAGGACAGCCTGAGTTTCGCGTAGCAACTCCATATACCGATGCGCGTTTTGGCGGCGGCGTTCGTTCCAGCTCTCCAGATGGGACAGCTTCACCCGCAGGATCGCCGCCTGTATCTCGTCGAGGCGACTGCAGTAGCCGGGCACTTTGTAGAAATACGCCCCGCCGTCTGCACCATGCACGCGAAGTTGTCTCACCCGCCGCGCTATCTCCTCATCGCTACACAGCACAATGCCGCCGTCTCCAAATGCGCCCAGATTCTTGGTCGGGTAGAAACTCAACGCGGTGGCGTGGCCGACCGCTGCGACCGGCACACCGTGCTGCTGTGCGCCAATAGCCTGCGCCGAGTCGTTAACCAGGTACAGTCCGTGCTCCTGTGCAATACGCCATAGCGCCTGGCGGTCGGTCATCTGCCCGAACAGGTCCACCGGCAATATTGCGCGGGTGCGCGGCGTGATGGCGCGTTCTATCGCGTTCACATCGATATTATAGGTATCAGGGTCGATGTCTACATACACCGGCTTCGCGCCCAGACGCACGATGACCTCGGTGGTGGCTCCAAAAGTGAAAGGGGTGGTAATCACCTCATCGCCCGGACCGATACCGACCGCCGCCAGAGACAGCTCCAGTGCATCGGTGCCTGACGCCACCCCGATACCAAAGCGTGCCCCGCACAGCGTGGCTATCTCCTCTTCCAGATATTGCACGTTCTCGCCCAGAATGAACCGCCCACTCTCCAGCACGCGGGCAATGACAGTATCTATCTCCCGACGCAGTGCGCAATACTGCGCCTGAAGGTCTACCATCGGAACATGAATCGTCTTGCTCACGATACTTTCCTCTCCAGTGGCATCGCAGGTTTTGTTCATTAGAGTAATCACCAGCTCGTCCCCAACCGACTTTCGCGCTCGATACGGCTACCCGCTGCGATGACCGCATCGCTGATGCGGCTACCTGCAGCAACCGACACATCGCAATCGCAAATCACGCGCGTCAGGTCGGTCCCCTCGCCGAGACGCACCCTTTCCAGCAGCACGCAATCCTCCAGCACACACCCCCGTTCGATACGACAGCCTGCACCAATGACCACCGTGCCACGCAGGTGCACACCGTCCTCAACTACAGCACCTTCGCCGATGTGTACCAGTGCTCCCGAATCGAGAGTCGCGCGCACCTGCGCGCCTTCCATGCACCACAAGCCCTCCGTCAGCGGCGCACCGGGCAGGGGAACGCGGACTCGCCCACGCAGCAGGTCGTTGGTGACCCTCCAGTACTGGGTGGGACCAGCCACATCGACCCAGTAGCCCTCGGCGGGCGCGCCATACAAGCCTTCTCGCTGCGCAATCATGCGGGGATAGATTTCGCGCTCTATCGACACCATTCTGCCTTCGGGAATGGTCTCGATGACCTCCGGCTCCAGCACATAGAATCCCGCGTTGATGTAATCCCAGCCGGTCTGCTCCACATTTGGGTTGGCTGCCAGCGCCTTCTTCTGCTCCTCGGTTGGCTCTCGCCACGCCAGAACCCTACCTTCGCTGTCCAGGTCCAGCACACCATAAGGGTTGGGGCTGGGCACAGCTTTGAGGGCAATGGTGGCGCGCGCCCCACGCTGTCGATGAAGGTCTATGATTGCGCTCAGGTCAAAGTCGGTTACAATATCGCCGTTGAAAACAACAACCGTTTCCTGTCTCCACAGGCTCTTTGCCGCATTGCGGATGGCGCCTGCCGTGCCTAGAGGCTGATCCTCCTGCGCATAGCGCATCTTCACACCGAAGCGGCTGCCATCCCCAAAATGCTTTTCAATCGCCTCAGCCATGTAGTTGGTGGCGAATACAATCTCATCCACACCATGCGTCTTCAACAATGCAACGTGATACTCCAGCAGAGGGCGGTTCAAGATGGGCATGAGAGGTTTCGGACGGGTGTAAGTCAGCGGACGGAAGCGCGTTCCGAACCCACCGGCGATAATGATTCCCTGCATTCCATCACCTCTCCAGATACGAAACAAGGTTGATTGGGCTGAACACCCGACACATTATACTCACTGGATGGGGCGTTTGTAAAGGTGATAGAAACCGTTGCGGGAGACACTCTGAGAGGTTCGTATCGCAGACACCCGCAGGCGTGCCAGCGAAAAACCATGACGACAGGGCGACGGCAGGCTCGCCCGAAGGGATGTTTCTCTGGACAGGAGAAGGTCTTTCAACCCCCTTCAGCCGCCGGAATCAGAACCGATAGTTCGCCTCGATGAAAAATAGCCCGCCGTCGTCGCCAGCAGGATAGACCGAGCGGACAACGCCTCTGCCCTGAACCCAGCTTTTATAGACCGATAGCTGCAGGTTGTCATCGACACGGTAGTTCAGGGAGATGTCGAACACATCCGCGAGATCGCGATTGCCCCCCGACGGTCTGCCTGCGATGCCGAAGGTGGCGTTGTCGAAGGCGCCGCCTCCGGCGTACCACAGGTCTTCGCGGCGCTGCAGACGCAGGCGATGGAAATCCGCTCGAAGAGACCAGCGCGGATGCGGCGTCAACATCACCTGTATAAAGGTATCTTCCAGGTTCATCGTGTTGTAGAACGGGGTCAGGGCGTATAGGCGCGGCGTGAAAGTACCGGGGAAGAAGGTCTTGTGTGTATCGTCCGCGTTATCGCCATCGCCGGAACCGAGGTAGTAGCCGACACGCACCCAGGGTTTCCACATGGTTGGGAACTGGAAACCCGCTTCTGCCGCCAGCGCGTATGCGGAGTGGCTCAAACGCCCCCACTTCCCAGCTTGCAGCGCCGCCCACAACAGCAGGTCGGCGCGACCGGCGGCGCTGTTCCAATCCTGCACCCAGTGTCCGCCCAGTGTCCACACGCGCACTTCGTCGGTATCTGCCTGCCGTGCCGCCAGTGGGCGGTTGTCCACCTTCAGCACATCGCGCGAGTCGCGAAACCATCCCCAGAAGAGGCGCCAGTCATAGTTGGTGGTTCGTTTCTCGTGTGCCTGCGCATACGCCAAATAGAGCTGGTTCAGCCGGGTCAGCGTCGGGTTGCCGTTTAGGTCAAACGCGCCCTGTGTGGGGTATGCAGCAAAAGCGACCCATCGCGATGCATCGCTGCCGAACTGCAGCAACACCCCATCGAAGGAGCGCGTGATGGGCGAGAAACCGAAGGGACCGATGAGGCGGTTGCTGATTCGGTTCGTGTGCAACCAGTTCAATCCCGCGTCCTTGACAGTGACCTCGCGCCCATCGGCATACTCCATCCGCCCCAATCGAACAGTTCCCCAATCCTGTTTCCACTGGATGCTCAACTGTTTCAGAAACAGGCTTGCGCGGTTATCACCGTTGACCGCTCGTAAAGTTCCGCCGAATCCCAGCTGTCCGGCGGGGGGCGGCGCAACGGCGTTGGGTAGGCTGAACAGCGACGCTTGCGCCAGCTCGGCAGTCCACACAGAGTTCCCTGAGCTGCCCGTCAGCGCAAGGCGCAGCAACGAATGCGCGTAAGTGTAGTCGGAATCGAATCCAGACACGCCGAACCACTGCCAGTCCTCCACACGTACGCGCCAGCTGCCCTGAACAGTGGGTTGCTGGGCGTTCGCCGCCACCATCAGTAGGCTAACCGCGGCGACAGCGAAATAGGTGACTTTTCTCATCCACATATGCCTGCTTTCCACACTTGTATTGGTTATGTCTATCCGATTATCCTGCTTCGGATTGCAGGTGGGGGGTCAGGCGACGCGACAACCACCGTGCGGCTACATCGAGACAGTAGCCCAGACCGCCGATAACCAGTATCACCGCCATCATCTCGCTGTAGGCGAGTCGGTCGCGCGTGTCTAGGATGTAATAACCCAAACCTGCGCTGACCCCCAGCATCTCCGCGGGTACCAGCACAATCCATGCGATGCCCACCGCCAGCCGAAAGCCGGTCAATACATGCGTCAGTACGGCGGGCAGATACACGAGACGCAGCAGTTCCCAGCGGCGTGCGCCCATGCTGCGAACCGCGAGTATCCACTGCCTGTCGATGTGCGAGATGCCTGCCCGTGTGTTCAGCATGGTGGGAAACACGGTGGCGATGCCTATCAGGAAGTACACCGGCGCATCCCCCACGCCGAACACCATAATGGCGATGGGCATCCACGCCAGTGGCGAAATCATGCGCACCAGGTGTAGCACGAGGGTCGTGACGCGCTCCAGCCAGCCCACCGTGCCCAGCAACACGCCGAGCGGCACCCCGACTGCGCTTCCAATCGCCAGCCCGAGTATCACGCGCTTCAGGCTGACTGCGATGTGTGGCGTCAACGCGCCGGTGCTAATAAGTTCCCACAGGCTGCGCAGGGTGGGCAGGGGGGCAAACGATGCCAGCACGCTTTCCGCCCCGCGCGATAAGCTCCATACCTGCCACCCCATCAGCAACACGCCAATCCCAGCCAGCGGCAGCAGCTTCTGATGCCATCGGGCGGAAGGTAGAGCGGCGGAATGCATCGCAGTGGTCAAGGTGCGAACTCCTCCGCCCGGCTGAGTTGCTTGGGTAAGCCAAAAACTTGTGTCCCCCCCCCTGCAGCAATCGCCTTGCGCACGAAGCGGTCATCCACTAAATCCCGTGCTACCTGTTCGGGCTTGAGCGTGCGCAGGAAGTCGCGGCTGCCCTCGACCTGCGTGCGCTGCAACAGGCGCACCAGCAACGCCGTATACGAAGGGAAGGGATACGGCTGAAAGTCGATGCGCGGCACCCGCCACGCTTTGTGCCGGATGGCACCCTCGTGCTGGTAGAAAACGGGGTCGTACTGCACCAGCACGCGCAGCAGCACTGCTTGCGGGTGAGGCGTGTATTTGCCTGCCTCTCGCGATAGCAGGCGGGCGGTTTCTATCCGATTCTGGCGGATCCACTGCTGCGCTTTCACGACGGCGTTCACCACCGCCTGCGTCCAGTCGGGTCGCTGTTGCAGGTCGTCCTCGTGCATCAACACGACACAGCAGGCATGGTCGCGCCACACATCCCCAGACAGGCGCAGCACCCGCCCGACGCGGTTGGTTTCCGCCGCGGCGTTAAAGGGTTCTGCCACAATATAGCCAGCGATGGAGCGGTTCGCCAGGGCAGAGACCATTTCAGGGGGCGGCATCACCACCAGCCCTACCTCGTCTTCGCGCAGCTTTTTCCCCCGCGGCCGCAGCACAGGCTGCAGCCCCTCTCGGCGCAACAGCTCCTGGAGTATCACGTTGTGGATGGAGTAGTAAAACGGAATGGCTACCTGCTGTCCACCCAGTTGCTGCAGGGAGCGAATCTGCGGCTGCACGGTGATGGCGGAGCCGTTGGTGTGATTCCATGCCACCACCTTCGCAGGGAACCGATTTCCGTATCTCAGCAGGATAGCCGTGGGCATCAGGATGTGCACCACGTTCACCTGCCGTGCGATGAAAGCCTCGACTAGGTTGGGCCAGGCGCGGAACAGGCGTGGTTGCTCCGCGGTAAGCCCTTCCGCTTCGAACATTTTGCGTGCATGTGCCACCAGCAGGGGCGCGGCGTCGGTGATGGGCAGGTAGCCGATACGCACAGGCTGTTCCTTGCCGCGCTGCGACGCCGAGGGTGTCTGCGCCAGTAACGTGCCCAGCGCCGCCATCGAGAAAGCCTGACAACAGTTCAGATGACCCAATCTGCAACCTCCTTCGCCTCTTCACGCAGTGTGCTGTGTCTGGCGAGATGCTCGACAATAGTGGTATGAAGATGTATCATCTGAGGGTCTCGATACTGCCTAGGATGCGGTATGCTGATGCGCCACTGCTGCTCGATGCGCCCTGGACGTGCGCTCATGAGCAGTACCCTGTCTGCCAGAAACAGCGCCTCGTCGATATCGTGAGTGACCAGCAGGCAGGTCGTGTTCTGCCGGTGCACCAGCTGCAGCAGGGTGCCTTGCAGGTGGTGGCGGGTGTGGGCATCCAGCGCGGCGAAAGGTTCATCGAGCAACAACAACGCAGGGTTCCGCACCAACGCCCGCGCCAGCGCAACCCGTTGCGCCATACCCCCGCTCAACTGATGGGGATAATGGCGTGCAAACGCCTCCAGCCCCACAGCACACAGCACGCTCTCTACCCTGCGACGCAACACCGCAGCAGGTAGCCTCTCCCGTTGCAGTTGCAGCCCCAGAGCGACGTTCGACCACACGTTGCGCCAGGGTAGCAGACAAGGGTCTTGAAACACGACCGCCACGTCGAGGTGTGGCTCGCGCAGCGGGTTTCCGTTCAGAAGCACCTCCCCCGCGTCAGCGGACTGCAGCCCAGCGATGGACAGTAGCAGCGACGATTTGCCACAGCCACTGGGACCCAGCAGGCACACAATTTCTCCCTGCCGCACTTCGAAAGAGATATGCTCGAACGCAACTACCGTCGCGTCGCGCGTGCGGTACACTTTCGTTAAGTCTGCGACCCGCAGAAGGGGCTGGGCGTTGCTCATCGCACTGCAGGCTCCTTCTGGGTTTGTTTGAGCTGCAGCGCCAGCTGGGTGGTGCTTGGCGTCAGCACGGGCAAGAAAGTGACTTCGCGCACGCGTCGCGCGGTGCCGCTGCCGCGGAAGTACGCCGCACCACCCACCGCTTCCAGTTCAATTTGCACCGCCTTCACAGCCAAATCCACCCACTGGATGCGTGTTTGAAACAGCCCACGCAGGTCAAGCTGTCCATATCGTCTCTGCTGCGCAAACCGTTGCGTGCGGCGGTACAGCCGATGCCACTGTCGGCAGGCGGTCTCCACCCGCTCTTCGAGAATCGCCTTCGCACCCTGCATTTTCGCCGATGCTTCCTGTAATGCCCGCTGCGCTATCCCCATCGGCAGCCCGCACTGTAACAGCAGAAAGCCTGGACGAACCCTTTGCAGGAAAGCAGGCGCATCATCGCTCAGCAGCCATCGATAGGGCAGCCGCACGGAACGCAGCGTCAACGACGCGGTCTCGGAGCTCTGCAAGCCCAGCAACTGAAACGTCTCGCTGCGTTCGACCCCCTGTGCCTCCGCGGGCACCGCCGCCACGACTGCCTGCCGCTCGTCCACCTGCGCTGCCACTGCCACCACGAAACGGTTGACCTGCAAATTGGATGCCCACGGGAGATGACCGTCCAGCTGAATCTCCTCCTCATGCAACGCCGCCCGCGTGCGCAGTGGCTCTAAACCGCCGAGATACTTCATGGCGTTGGATAGTCCCGTCGCGCCCGCGCGGCGGGCGGTTAACAGGTCAGGCAGCAGGGTGTCGCGCAGGTCGGTGTTGGGCGTGTGCAGCAGGTACTCGATGAACACCCGCTGGCACCAGAACAGAAACGCCGTGGTGAGACACTCTGCGGAGACCTCGGCGATGGCTTGCACCGCTTCCCACAAGGTGTCGCCCTCGCCACCCATTTCTCGGGGCACGCCGTGATGTAGGTAGCGGTGCTCCGCCAGTAACTGCAAGGCGCGGCGTGCATCTCCCTGCCCTTCGTTCATCGCGAGCGCGGATGCTGCCAGTTGCTCGCGTATCGTCTGTGCTGCCACGCTATGCCTCCTTATCGCACGTTCTGGATGGTGGTCAGGTGGTCCACAGGCGCACCGACTACCTCGCGTGCCTTCAGCACCGTTTGCTCGTCGGGGCTGTCGTACAGGCACAGGCACTTGCTCATGTCCTCGCAGACGTAGGTGCGCTCGAACTTCACCTCAGGCACCTGAGCATACAGCGGCGACTTTTCCGCCTTGCGCTTCAGATAGGCCTCCATTGTTAACCCTGCGGGCAGGTTCCATTCTACCAGGTAGTTCGCGCGCGCTTTGCGCTGGCGTACGGTCTCCAAATCCTGCCCCACCAGCCGCACCTGCTTCACCAGCTCTGCCTGCAAGCCACTGTGGGCAAACGCCTCACGTGCCGCCTGTTCATCTGACGCCAGCAACACCACATACAGGCGGTTGTCCTGTGCGCTCGCCTGGGCTTCCAGCAGCTCGGCGCGCGTCTCCACTGCCTGAAGCCGCTGTTCGAGTAGCGCACGCTCTACACCATTGCAACTGCTCTCGATGAGGTACAGGTTCATTGCAAACGCCTCCTGCATTAGTTTACTATGATGATACCTTTAGTCAAGATAAATGTCAAGGGTGATAGAGACCTTCTGTGGCGCATTTCCTGCCTTGCCCCTCCGCTCGAAAGTGAAGTATAATCAGAATGCATTCTCCAAACGGCTTCAGGAGCGTACGCAAAATGCGGGTGGGCGCGTTAAGGCTGGATAGACGCAAGCTGGAACGCCTCTGTCGTAAGTGGCGCATCGTCAGGCTGGAGGCGTTCGGCTCGGTAGTGAGGTCAGACTTCCACAGTGAAAGCGACGTCGACCTGCTGGTCACTTTCGCTCCAGATGCCAGATGGTCGCTGATGCAACTATATGAGGCGGAGCAAGAGTTTGCCGCGCTTTTCGGACGCCGCGTGGAGCTTGTCCCCAGAAGCGGCATCGAGCGCAGCGCGAATTACATCCGTCGGAAGGCAATCCTGGAGAGCGCAGAGGTCATCTATGCCGCATGACCCCGCCGCCGCTTCCCTGTAGCAGCCGCTTGCGCTTGCGCTGCCTCCACCTTCGCCTGCTGAATCGCCGCCATGGCACTCATCTGCAGCAGTTGAGTCAATAGGGTCACCAACTCCTGCTCGTTGAATTGCCGAAAGCGGGCGATGGTGCAGTGGTCAGGCACCTGCCCACCACTCAGGGAAAAGTGGTTTGTCTAAACTCGGGGTACAAGGTCTTGCTTTTTTTTTTCGATGCTGTATTATATGGGTAAAGTTACTTTGGTACGGTCTTGCACTGGGTAATTCCTAAGCCGAGTATCGATGTTGGTGGGGAGGCGGCAGTGGAAAGTCGCAAACCTGCATGGTACGGTGTGCGGTTGCGTGTGTTGGTGCTGGTGCTACTTGCCGAAATATCTGTTCCCGTCTGCTGGTTATCTAGTGTGCTTTGTGCGAGATTGCGCAAACTGCGTTCAAACGGACCTGAAGGCTTTGCAGAAGAAGGCATGTCAGCATGATGTGACCGTTGTAATCTTGACACCGGGTAATAGCCGGAACACGCTATCAAAAGCAATTGCACATATCCCTGTCGTTGTGGATAAGGATGGGATTTTGAGCAAAAGCCTCAACGCGGCATGGGACGGGCGTACATACCTTTTCTCATCACAGGGGAGACTTCTCTGGTTGCAGAAGCAGTGGGGTGTAGGTTACCAACCCGCTGAGGATACGACCCTGGTGAGATGTCTCCAGACGCTTGGAGGAAAGCGATGAGGCGACCTGATGCGTTTAGCGTATTGGAGCTCCTGATCGTGGTAGCCATTATCGGGGTGCTCGCGGGTATTTTGCTGGTGGTGTTTCACGCGGCTAAAGAGCACTCCAAGATGGCCTCCTGCCTCTCCAACCTACGGCAGATTGGCATCGCTCTAAATCTGTATCGGCAAGATTATGGCGGTATAGATGCGATACCAGGGCAGGAGATGAAATACTGGCAGCTAGGCTTACCTGCATTTCGGCATCTGGAGCAGTTTCGGGAGGGATATGTGAAGGACCAACGAGTGTTCCATTGTCCTGGCTACTTTGGATGGATCGATCCCTTCACATATGTTGGGTTACCGCTGCATCGTGTCATCACTTACCAGTGGTGTATCGATGACGACATGCCGACGGGCGAAGCGAGCGGGTTCTCGGCAAGGTTAGCCGAGATGGGCGAGATGGTGCCAATATGCATCTGTGAAGTGCATAATCGCCCTGCAAGACCAGAAGCGCCATCCTCTCTGCGCAAGCGGGTAAACATCCTGCGTCTTAACCAGCAGGTAGTGTCAACATGGGTGCCAATCCGCTCCACTGCTTGTGGAGAGGTGGTGATATCACGTAAGGAGGGCGTTCGACGATGACTGCTTCCAAACGACAAACAGTACGGTTACTGGATGTCAGCATAATACTCACCGTGCTGTTCAATGTCTCCCAAGCATGGGTTGTATCTCAGCAGGGGGCTCTGTGTCCCGCGGAAACCTGAACGGGGGCGTGTCCGCCTACTATCCCAAATCAGTGCGGGTTGACTGCCAGCGCAGTATGGCCCGCATGTGCAACACGCGAGACGGGATGCTGTCAATATGCCTGCAGGACCTGGAGGCTGACGGGAACGGCACCTGAATGCCAGAACGTAACGTGGGTACGGTGCTCGTTAACAGGTGTTCTACCGAATGGGGTATGTGGGCACGGGCAGTGCATCGTGCCTGAGCCGCCTTCGCCTGAGCCTCCACCGGTTATTGTACGTTATCGGTAGGGGCAGGAGTTGCATCGCGGCGCACGACATGATCACGCTCGTTGACGCTTGATACCGCTGCGAGCCACCGGATATTGCAGCCATCTTGCGCCTGCGGACTGATTGAAGGAAACGGCTTGCAAATACGCGGACTCGTCGAAAGGAGGCGTACTGCGTTGGCGAAGGGTCGGAGGTATTCACGCAAGCGAAAGCGGTACGTGATACTACTGGGCGCGATGATTCTGTGGCTAGCGTATCCCCTTTATCAGTGGCTATCACCCCCTAGTGCGGAGGAGGTGATGTATGCCACCTTGCGTGCCCTGCAAGTGGGGGATGTCAAGACACTGATTCTTTTGACGCATCCCGAAGAGATACGTTCTTTGAACCTGACGCCCGAAGCGGTTGATGCCCTGCTGCGAACCGGCGTATGGCGTAAAGGTTACCTCCGACCGCACGGCAAACCCATGCAGGCGCTTCCTCGCCCGCCAGACATGCCTGTGTGGGTTGTTCCAATGGCACAGCCTCCCAATCTCAACATCCCTGTCTATCAGGCGAACGACGGACGCTGGTACCTCTCGCTGAGCGAGATGACAGCGGCGGCAAACGCGCTGGCTTATCGCCATGACCCCACCGTGCCGTCTTACTGGACAGTCGCCGAGCGATTTGGCGTCGTCGGATACTACAGACAGAATATGGTAACAGGTCAACGCGAGCTGGTGCGTCGTCCGGGGGCTTCGGGGACGTCCTCGTCTCGCGCAGCAGAATAGTTTTTCCTGCTTAGGAGTTACGCAGTTGCTGATGAACACGTAGCTGGTCATGCTTTTTCAGTGACGGCAGAGCCAATTTCCTGTCATGCTGAGCGAGCGCGAAGCATCTCAGAGCCTTAAACGAGATTCTTCGCTCCGCTCAGAATGACATAAAATGTCGTTTTGGACCGCAAACTCTCCAGCAGCCTTTCAACTGCGTAACTCCTAAAAACTCTTCAAGCCGCGGCTACAGCGGGGTGGTTTGTGGCACATGCTTCGCTCACCTTGCCCCTCCCCCTGGGCGTGCAGTATAATCTGTAGACAAGAGGTTTTTTGCAAGAGAGGGCAAACGCATGGCGGATGCGACCAATATCCCGAAAGTGTACGACCCCACGCAAGTGGAAGAGAAATGGTATCGCTACTGGAGCGAGAAAAACTACTTCGCGCCCAGCCGGGAACCGGGTAAACCGGTCTACTGTATCACCATTCCCCCGCCCAACGTCACAGGCTCTCTGCATATCGGACACGCGCTGTGCTATACCATCCACGATACCCTCATCCGCTGGCGCAGGATGCAGGGCTATAACACCCTGTGCGTGCCCGGCACCGACCACGCGGGCATCGCCACCCAGAACGTGGTGGAGAAGCAATTGCGCCGCGAGGGTCTGACGCGCCACGACCTCGGCAGAGAGAAGTTCTTAGAGCGCGTGTGGGACTGGGTGCGCGAATACGGCGGGGTCATCCTCACGCAGTTCCAGCGGCTGGGATGTTCCTTCGACTGGAGCCGCACCCGCTTCACGATGGACGAAGGCTATGTGAAAGCCATTATGGAATGCTTCGTGCGCTGGTGGGAGGACGGGCATATCTACCGGGGCAAGCGCGTTATCAACTGGTGTCCCCGCTGCCTGACCGCCCTCTCCGATATCGAAGTGGAGCATGAAGACCAGCCGTCGCAGCTTTACTATATCCGCTATCCGTTCAAGGATGGTTCCGGTCATGTGGTGGTCGCGACCACTCGCCCTGAGACGATGCTGGGCGACACCGCCGTTGCCGCCAACCCCGCCGACGAGCGATACCAGCACCTGTTCGGCAAGACCATCCTCCTGCCGCTGGTGGGCAGGGAAATCCCCTTCATCGCTGACGATTACGCCAAACCCGAGTTCGGCACTGGCGCGGTAAAGGTCACGCCAGCACACGATGCCAACGACTTCGAGTGTGGATTGCGCCATCACCTGCCGCAGGTGGTGGTCATCGACGAACACGGGCGCATGACCGTTGAGGCGGGTGAGCGTTACGCTGGTCTGGACCGCTACGACGCACGTGAGAAGGTGCTGCAAGACCTGCAGGAGCAGGCGCTGCTGGAGAAGGTGGAGGACTACGTGGTGCCCGTGGCAACCTGCGCCCGCTGCGATACGGTCATCGAACCGTTGCT
>Ga0308398_1000570_pt1 | contig 22720 bp, 26 predicted proteins | sample Hotspr20SampleT9_FD_202360 | JGI IMG/M metagenome (GOLD analysis project Ga0308398, IMG submission 202360) | Hot spring phototrophic mat microbial communities from Mushroom Spring, Yellowstone National Park, Wyoming, United States - 20051001_T9 ...
CGGCATGAAGACCGACAACTGGACTGGATCTGCCACTTGGCAAAGCAAGGTGTTAAGCCAGCGGTCATCAAGCAAGCGCTTTCCCCGGCCTTCTCACTCTCCAATTGTTAAAAGTGCAAAACTACTGCAAAAATACAAGAACGAGATAAACTAGTTATTTGGGCGATGTTTTATTTGTAAAGGGCGATTTCTTTAACATTACCGCCGCCGCCGACCACTGCCTTACCACCACCCCCCATATATGGCGTTTTTCGGCTGATATGCAGGCCTTTTTTGGGCGAATCTGGCTCTTTGTGCCATTTTTGGATGCTTTTCCTGCTCGTTTTCTTTTTTGTACGCACAAAATCCAAGATTGCATTACTCAAACACCTGAAATTTGTTAAAAATTGCAACAATGTGCATAAATTTCACAAAATTGCAGCCAAATATTGTTTGCGGTGTTCTATTCGGTCTGTGAAAAATCTGCACGGCAGCGTGAAAAATTTGCACGCCGATGCAAAACGGTTGTTGGTGCTGGAAACTAGCGTCTTTTCAGGTTTATTGGATTGATTCCCACAGCAGAGGCAGCGTGAAAAATCTGCACGGCAGCGTAAAAAACAAAGAGGTAAGAAATTGATTATTGGCATGCTCCGTCAAACAATCACAATGGCTTGCGTTCGCAGTACCTCTTCCCAAAACGGCGATAGGGAGTGCGCGGAAATTTCTTCTGGTGTGACACCGCGCGCCTGAATCGGCTCCAGGATGCGCGCGGCAGCGATACCCAGTATCTCAAAGCGTTCACGATCGATGTAGCGCGCCCAATCGGACGAAACAACGAACAGATCAATATCGCTGCCCTCCCTGTCTGTGCCATCGGCATGCGAGCCAAAAAGCAGGATGCGTTCACAACGGATGCCCATCCTTTCCAGTTCAGCCTTAAAGCGCTGGATCGTTAGCGCAAGTTCGGATGTTCTCTCAACCACTTGAGTACCTCCTCCGTTTTTTCGAAATAATCGCGTGCGACCGATTCGGGGTATTGTGCGATAATCCGTTGCAAATCTTCAGGGTAGCGCGTTGGTATGCTGGCGTTGTTGATCTTGCCGATAAATTCCAAATGCGCTTGCGGCAATTCCAGTCCACTCTTTCTGATGAGATAGATCAAGTCGTGGGTTTTGGGCGGAATGGACTGGGTCACTTCGGTAAAATGTGCCTTAAGCATTTTTTCAAGCGCTAGATGGCACATGAAGATGACCTACAAAAACCGTCCACTTGCCAGCATGTACCGAGCAGTTTCCAAATCATAGTCCGACAGAGCAATCCAGTTCTGGGTATCAAGCCTCATAGATTACCTCATCTTTGCCAACGCGTTCTCGATTTGCTCCACCACGCTCTTTTGCGGCGAACCGTCCCCTAGCTTACGTTCGGGCGGGATGCGTTCGGCGTCCAGCATGTGATTTATTTTACACTAAAAATCCTTTCGTTTTTTCGCCAGGTGAAGGCGGGCGAGAAGCCCGTCGGCTATTCGCGCTTCTGCGGCAGGGGCGTTACGATAGTTTTACCTACCCCCTTGGCAGCGCAAAACCGCTTTCTGATCCGCCCTTCTCTTCGAATTTCCATCAGCAAGGCTGAAATCAGCCTCAGGCCTGAAGTTTCATTGAGAAAAACACCTAAAACACTTCTTGTTGACCCTTTTTAGGCTTTTGGCGGTGCAGATGTGACGGCGGTGTTTGAGGATGCAAATCATCCGTGAGTTCTTCCAAAGCAGAAAATTCACAAAATTGCAACAAGATTGCTTCCTGGGGTGTCTTGGTTGGTCTGTGAAAAAATATGTAGGCAAACGTGCAGAATTTGCACGCCGGAATTGGGGTGTGTTGCGGTCAAAAAAAATGCCGTTTTTTTAGGGTGTTTGATTGATTTTTGTGTTTGACGGCCGCGTGCAGAATTTGCACGGAAAAGGTGAAAAATTACAACGAGGTGAGAAATCGGTTGTTGAAATTTGTTATTATATTATTATGTCGGAAAAACAGCGCAATTACCGAAAAAAGTACTATGAAGAGATCCCCGAGAACCTGCGCGAGATAATTCCGTTGAGGCGCGCAGATAAGATTAAGGGAAAAAGCGGTTTCAGGTTGCTCGTCCTTCAAAAAATGATCCTTGCGGATAAGATTTCTGTTGCCTCTGCTTTGGAACAGTTTGAAGAAGGTGAGTATTCTCTTGAAAATATATTCGAGAGCAACAAACTGAATCAAGTTGTTGGTGAAGTGGCAGGCATTCTGAACAGGACTTATTCGGGTTTGAGCGGTGTCGTATCCGAATCCATCTTGATCCATGCCCCCGTTGAAAAGGTCTTCGAATTCATGTCAAAACCCGAAAACCTGCCGCGCATCTGGCCCAGCCTGCAAGAGGTCAGGAACGTGCAGTTACTGCCCAATGGTGGTTATTGCTATGACTGGACCTATAAGATGGCGGGCATCCATATCGATGGGAAGGCCGAATGGAGCGAGTTCGTCAAGAACGAACGCATCCTCGATAAGAATGAGAGCAGCATTCCCAGCACTTTCCTCTGGAGCTTTCAGCCAAAAGAGGGCGGTACACAAGTCACGTTGAATGTTGAATACATCATCCCCGGCACAGTGACGAGTAAATTGGCCGAGCCAATCATCCATAAGATGAATGAACACGAAGCCTCAACTGTTTTGGCTAACTTGAAAGCCTGGATGGAAGGATAAAACATTTCCGCCTGCTGGCAGATTCTTTCTCCCCTCGCCGCAGCCGGAAGCTGGCACAACCTGCAAACCATCACCTGTCACAACCGCCGGTGATGGTTTGTTTCACTATGTGGCTGCCTACCGCTTTACCAGCCGTCGGCGGCGGGGTGATCACACCATGCCAGCTGTGCCGCTTGCACCGCCATCCCTTCTACCTCGTAATACGCCTCGCCGGCGCAGGCGCGGCAGAGCGTCAGTTCTCCGGCAAACACCTCGCGTTCGTTCATAATTTCTTCGCCGCAGCGATCACAGACTGCCCGCTTGCCCGGCTGGCTGATGATGGCTTCAATGGGGCGCAGCAGGCGCACCCACTGGAACGAAAACAGTTCCTCATCCGGCATGAGCTGGTAGCCGATCAGGTTGGCCTGCCAGCGGCTGGCTGACTGAGGCGCGTACTGCCGCGAATCTTCCCGCGCAGTGGGGCGCGGCGCCAGCCGCACTGCCCGCCCGCTGAGCGTATCCACGAACGTTGCCGCCACTTTGCCAAAATCCTCCACCCGCAGCGTGCGCCGCCCCACCCAGCAATTGGTCGCCACCGAAATTCCGTCTGTCCCGCAGCCGTCGGTTTCGACAATCGTGTACAGGCGCTTATCGGTCTGAGGCAGTTCAAGCCCCAACAGCCGGCCGGCATACAGCCCCATGCGCACGCCCAGCACCTGCCGCGGGCAAAGGTGATGATGCAGCGCAGCGCACTTTTCCAGCAATTCCGGTAATATGCTCATCGTTATCCTCATCCGGTTTCTCCTGCGGGGGGAAAGCGCATCCCCCCGCAGGCTAACAGGTCCTCTATCAAGCGCGTTCCAGTTTAACCATCGTATCGTAAAATACCGCGCTGCCGCCAACCGGATCAACCAGCGGGGTGTTGCCCAAATAAGGGTCAACCCGCATGGCAGCGTTGGCATGAAAGCCGCGTGTGCGGCGCGGGTCGCCCTCAATGCGCATACCGTCAATCTCAAAATCCACACCGCCGTAGGCAAAGTGACCAAACCCCAGCGCGAAGGAGATTACACCCGGGCGCATACCCTGCACGGCTTTGATTTTGCCAATCATCGGCACTTTGTTGCCGTTGAACAGGTCCCAAACCCCTTGCGGGTTGGATTTGGAAACAATGCGCACCCGCTCACCGTCTCTGAAGCCCAGACGCTTGACATCCTCCGCATTCATGATGACGGTGTTTTCCGGCAGCAGCGCGTTCAACCAGTAATTTCCGGAGGTACGGCTCTTGGTCTGCATGATTTCACGGTGGGTGATCAGGCGCAGGTTGAAGTCATCACCATCTTCAACCGGTTTGCCGGTCACATCCAGGGCAGGCGGGATGTATTTTGCATAACCGTAAAGATGCTCGCCGGTCATGGCGCTTTTGACGCCGTAGGTCTTTTCCTGATAGATGTTGACCATCTGACCGTATTTGTTGGTCACCTGCTCACCCTTGTATGCAGCGCTGAAATTCTGAAAACGCCCGCCACGGTTGAGCACATACACCGCCTTACGCCATAGTTCCTCACCCACAATCCGCCGCCAGCGCTGCACATCAAAGACCGAAGGTGGTAAGTGGCGGCGGGCTGCCTTGAAGAGACGCAGTTCTTCATCATCCGCATCCGGTACGGCATCCGAACCATCCTCTTTTTCGCCAAAGGCCAGGTTGGCAACCATGCGCAGGTAAAAGTCATCCTGATGGGTCAGGGGAATGCCCTCGCCCAGCCCGTTTTCGCCAAAATTCGGCAGGTTCAGCCGTTCCGCAATTCCCAGTAAAACCGCTTCCATGTTGAGCGGCATCTTTTGACCGTATACTTCCACTTCCTCCACCAGCGGCGCAATCGCCGGCTGACGGATGCCCTGTACCTTGAAAGGCACCGAGGGGTGCGAACCGTTGAATTCCCAGCGTTCCAGATAACCGGTATCCGGGAAGATGTAGTCGGCGTACATGGAAGTTTCGCCAATGGTAATATCAAAGGCGATGAACAGGGGTAGTTTCTTCGGATCAGAAAGCACCTCAATCAGCTTATGGCCGGCCGGAAGCGAATAAACCGGCGACCCCATGTACAGGAACAACGCCTTGACCGGATACGGATAGGCATCTCCAATCGAGGGAATCACTTCCTGATAGACATCGCTTGCCAGCGGGTACCAGTTGCGTTTGGCGGGGTAGCGTTTCTCTTTGGGCAGGCTGGTGTACAGCGTAGATTCCTGATACTTGGCGTCATGGCGGATGATGGACAGCCCAAACGGCGCCATTTTTCCACCGGCCATTTTGGCCAGCGGGTACGGCTGACCCTTTTTACCGCCCACATAATCATAGGTAGTGGCTTTGATCAAGCCGCCGGCGTAGTCGTAATTGCCGATCAGCGCGTTGAGCGTGTACCACGCCAGCACATTGTAAAAGCCGTTGGTGTGCTGCGAAACGCCGCGGTGAATATCGGCGCAGGCGCGTTTGCCGTGGCTGGTGAATTCGCGCGCCACCTCGATCAGATCTCCGGCATCCAGCCCACACAATTCAGCCCACTCCTCGATGGTACGTTCGCGCGCCGAATCGGCAATAATTTGCAAACCCGATTTGACCTTGAAACCGCCCAGTGTGATTCCATCCACCCACAAATCACCATAGACCGCATCCCCTTCGGCCTCTGCGTAGGGGTCAAATGCCACCGGACGGCCGCCCTGCAGCGCGACAAAGTAATCGAATTCGTAGGTCTTTTCAGGATCGGTTGAAAGCGGACGCACTTCCTTCTCCCGCAGGCCAATCTCGCTGGCGCGCAGGAAAGTGGTCGGCTGACCTTCTTCATCCAGTTTCACCAGCCAGGCCGCCTGAGTCCAGGTGGGGTTGCCCTTTCGCGCCGCAGCCGCTTTATTGACCGCGCTCAGGTAATCGGCATCATAACGTTCGTTGTCCAGAATCCAGCGGATGAGCGCCAGCGCCATAGCGCCTTCGCTGCCGGGCTGGATCGGCAGCCATTTCCAGGCTTTGCCGGCCGTTTTGGAAAGGCGCGGATCCACCACCACAATCTTTGTCCCGTTATTAACCGAACCTTCGGTAATCTTGGGCACCCGCAGCGGAGGCCCGTAATTCCCCTCGAAGGGCGAAGCCCCCACGAAAATGATGAACTCGCTGTTGCGGATATCGCCCTGCCAGTAGAACTTGCTGCCGCCGGTCCATTTGCCATCTACCAGCTTCTCGGACATGGCTTTGCCGGTAAAGTACAGCGAACCCTGACAAACCGTGGTATGCCCGTGCGTGTTGACCGTGCCGAACCCATCCCGGAAGAAACGACTGATGAAATCACTGCGCCCGCCTTTCATTCGTCCCCAATTGAACACCACCTGATTGTTTTTCGGACCGAAATCGGGATGGTCGGGGTCAATCAGCGTGTTCAAATGGGCGGCAAAGGTTTGTTTGAATTCCTCGACCAGCGCTTTTTTCTTCTCCTCGTCCTTTTCTGCCAGGATTTTCTTGACGGCAGCCGCCATCTCACCGGCTACCTTTGCATCGGTCAGCGCATAGGATTCGCGCAAACCGGGCACCCGTCCCTCGTTGAACAAATCGCCTCCTTCAACGATTTCCTCCAGCGCCTGTTCAAACGGAATGGTGACCCATTGGTTGGCGCCGCGCGGCGTGCCGGGCTTGCGTTTCAGCACCTTCACCACGCGGTAAGGATCGTATGCCGTCTGCATACCCGCCTGTCCCTTGGGGCAAATTGCGCCTTCAACAATTGCCGTCTGTGCAAAGGGTGTTTCATAATCCAGATGGGGATTCATCGTCCATGGACTGTACGGGTTGCCGTCAATTTTGACTGCCACGCCATCCAACAACTTGACCTTGATGCCGCAAATGGTGTTACATTGCAAACAAACCGAATAAATCTGGTTTTCGGGGGAATGCAGCGGAATGTTCCCCGATTCGGCATCGGCTTCCTGAGTCAGCACCAGAGCGGGGGTAATTCCCAAAAAAGCCGAGGCAATGCCCGCCGCCCCCGCGCTGCGTAAAAATTCGCGGCGGGTCATGGTCGGCTGAGTTGTTGACGGTTGAGAGGATGAGGGAGTGTTCATTGAGCAACCTCCTTGGATTGAGTTTTGAGGAAAGGCAGGTAATCCATGCCCAGCAGCCACGCCAGCGCAGCTCCACCGGTTACACCCAGGGTAACCGACCACTCCATCAGACTGGGATAGTAGTCAAAAGTCAAATGCGGGCCGGTGAAGGCAGTTGCCAGCCCTTCCAGCTCGGGAATGGAAAGCATGGGGAAGATGATGTTGGCGCGCGCCACCGCAATACCCACCAGCACGGCCACCCCCACCACCCCGCTCCACAGCGGATTTTGCTGAAAGCGTTTGTAAAGCAGAAAAGCAATCGGAAAGACCATTCCCAGTCCCAGCTGCAGCAGCCAGAAAGCCCAGCCCCAGCGCCCAAAGAGCACCTGTTCCACCGCTTCGGTGGCAACCGGCGTACCGGCGTACAAAGCCTGAGAGTAATCCACCCACAGGTAGTAGGTTTTAATCAGCAGTAAAATCAACAAGCCAATGGAAAGCGCGCGCAGCTGCGAATTGCGTTTTTCATCCGCCGGAGCAAACCATCCCAGCAATACCAGCATCAGCGCGCAGCCGGAAAGCAGCGAAAAGACCGGAAACTGCGCCGGCAGCATGGCGGTGTGCCAGGCTTCGCGCGATGCATTAACCCCCAGCAGCGCACCCACCCCGCCGCTGAGGAAAATGGAGAGGAACAACCCGACCGCCATCACAAAGCGCAGCCACGGACGGGCATCCTGCTTTCCGCGTTCCAATCGGATGATCAGCCACAAGGCCGCCAGTAACACCACCATGAAGATGGAGTAGCCCCACACCAGCTGCGCCATTACCGAAAGCAGGTTGGGCTGCAAAAACACTTTCCAGACCCGCTCCATGTGACCGAGATCCATGCCAATGGTCACCAGCGCGGCCGGCATGGTGACTACGGCTGCCCACAGGGCAGTTTTTCCAATCCCCTTGAACAGACGGATGCCAAACAAGTAGTCCAAAGAGGCGATCATCATCGAACCGGTAGAGATGCCGCCGTAAAAGAGGTACATGGCCACCCACAAACCCCATACCACATAAGAACCGTAGTTGACCATGCGTTCGCCGACAAAGAAGCGCAGGTAAAATCCCCACAGCCCAAACAACAGAGCCGCCGCGCCCAACACATAAATTACCCGTTTCAGCGTTGCTTCTGTTTTCATCGTTTCCAGTCCTCCTACACCAGGTAGTAAACGCGTGGTTTCGTGCCCAATTCCTCTTTCAGCACCATCACATTGGGTTTGCTGATCATTTCGGCAACCAGGCTGTCCGGATCGTTGGCATCGCCGAACAGTGTGGCGCGCCCGATACAGGTGGTCACACAGGCGGGCAGCAAACCCTCATGCAGCCGGTGCAGGCAGAAATGGCATTTGCGGGCATTGCCAATCGGCGAGCCGTGACTCCTGGGGCGGTCGTACCCTTTGCCGTATTCAAAGTTGGACGCCCGTTCGTAGTCATCCGCCTTTTCGCGTCCAACAATCAGGCCGTCCGCCACCGGCGTATCTTCGGTGTAGGTATAACCAAAGTCAGAAGTGCGCGCGCCATAGGGACAGGCGGTAATGCAGGCGCGGCAGCCGATGCATTGTTCGTAATCCACCACGACCACGCCTTCTTCATTGGTGTAGGTTGCGTTTACCGGGCAAACCGGTGTGCAGGGCGGTTTTTCGCACTGCATACACGGGCGCGGAACAAACAGACGAGAAACATTGGGGTAAGTACCAATCTCTTTCTCAATCACGGGACGGTAGACCACGCTGGGCGGCAGTTTATTTTCGGCAACACAGGCAATCGTGCAGGCATGGCAGCCAACGCACTTGCGCAGGTCAATCACCATCACCCAGCGCCGCTCGGCAGGCGGTTTTTTCAAGGCGCGCGCCAGTTCCTCTTGCATGCGCAGCAGCACATCGGCTTCGGTTTTAGCCGGCGGGGGTGGCAATTCAGCCGTTGCTGCAGCCGGCCGGTCGGCGCGCACCGGGCGGCCGTTCAACAAACGGCGCGAAGCCAGCGCCGCGCCAGCCACCCCCATGATTTTGATAAAATTGCGCCGGGAAATTCGGGTTGCTTGTTGATCATCAGCCATTACCGCTCTCCTTTCGGTAGGGGAAAATTACAGCGGAAGGGACTCGTATCCATCCACGCTTAAGCCTAGCCTTTCGGCAGCCATTAATAAAGCGGGAAAATCCCGCTGATTTGGATCAGAATGTCAGGAAAAGTTTGATTGGGGGATGGTGTTCGGTTCAGGAAGGGGAAATGAGACCGCGCTGTAAGGCGTAGCGCACCAGCGCCGCGCGGCTGCGCAGGCCCAGCTTTTCCATGCCGCGGGCGCGGTAGGTTTCCACCGTTTTGGGGCTGAGCGATAGCTGCTCGGCAATTTCGGCGCTGGTGTAACCGAGGGCTACCAGCTGCAGCACCTGTTGTTCCCGTTCGCTCAACTGCTCCCACTCATCCGAAGGCGAGGGCTGGCTGTCCAGCACTTCTTCCAGCACGAAACGCATCATCGAATGATGCACATAAAATTCCCCCTTCAACACCGCCTGAATGGCCGTAATTAATTCGGTGTCGGCGGCCTTTTTCAACACATACCCCGAAGCGCCGCTGCGCAGCGCTTCCTGCAGGTAGTGTTTATCGTCATGCATGGTCAGAATCAGGATGCGCACCCCCGGCGCAACCCGCCGCAAGGCGGGCAGAATATCCAGCCCGCTGCCGCCCGGCATGCTCACATCCAGCAGAATCAGATGCGGCTGGAGCTGTTCGCACTTTTCAATCGTTTCAGCCCCGCTGGCAGCTTCTCCCACCACTTCCCAGTCCGGCTTACTGGAAAGCATCAGCCGCAGACCGGAGCGTAAAATGGCGTGGTCATCCGCCAGCAGAATGCGTTTCTTCTCGCTTGAATTCGGTTTCATGGTCATCCACCGGAATTTCCACAAAAATACTGGTGCCGTGTCCCTGGCTGCTTTCAATTTTCAACTGCCCGCCCAGCTGCTTGGCGCGCTCCTGCATGCCGAGAATGCCGATGCGCTGGTGGTTGGAATGGTTAAGCGGGTCAAATCCAATTCCGTTATCCTCAATCACGGCAATCACCGTATTCTGACGGCGCTCGACCAGAATGCTGGCCGATTGTGCCGAGGCATGCCGGGCAATGTTGGTCAGCGCTTCCTGAATGATACGGTACAGCGCGGTTTCAATAGGCGGGGGCAGCCGTTGAGCGCCGGGGGTAATCATCAGGTCAATGGGAATGTGCAAACGCGACTGCCATTCGAAAACCAGCCGTTCCAAAGCCGCCGAAAGGCCGAGGTCATCCAGCACGCGCGGGCGCAGCTGCATTGCCAGATGGTGAACCTCCTCCAGGGTTTGGGCGGCAATCTGACGCAATTCGCCCAACTTGCGCTGGTCAATGGTTGAGCAGTCGGCTTCCAGTGTACGCAGCCCTACCAGCAGCGAAGTCAACGATTGCGAGGTACTGTCGTGCAATTCGCGCGCAATCCGCCGCCGTTCTTCTTCCTGGGCGGCAATCACCCGTTCCAGCAGCAGCTGTTGCAGATGCTCCCGTTCGGCGCGCAATTCCTGCATCTGCTTGAGATCACCGGTCATCTGATTGAAAGCCTGCGCCAGACTGCCCAGCTCATCCTTGGCCCAGGGACGCACCGCCAGCGAATAATCCCCGCGCGCCACATGACGGGTAGCCTGCACCAGTTCGACGATTGGACGGGTAAGAATGTGAGTCAGCAGGCTGGCAACCAGAAAACCGATCAGTAATATGATGAGCGTGCTGACCACGGCTTGAAAAGTCACCCGCGCCAACGCGTTTTGCACCGCAGCGGTGGAAAGCCCCACCCGCGCAACACCCAGCTTGCCGTCCAAAATGGGGACAGCCGTATCATAGACCGTGCCTTCATTGGTAGCCAGCAGCACCGTATGGTGATGCTCATCGCTACCGGCAGCGTTGACCTCAATCAACGCCAGCGGAAACCCGCCGTTGAAGGTGTGAGCCAGAATCTGTCCCTGCGGGTCAACAATGAATGCATATTGAAAGGAAGGGTTGTTGCTTTGGGTTTCCAAAAGCAGGTCCTGCAACGCCAGCAGGTTGTTCAGCAATATCGGTTCAGCGGCACGCGCCGCCAGATCGCGGGCAACCGATACGCTCTGATCGCGCAATTGGGCTTGCATGTTTTCGATCAGCACCCGGCGGGTGAGCAGCGTGTTACTGACACCGGCCAGCAAAACCAGCCCCACCGCCAGACCCAGTATTTTGGTGCGAATGCTGACCGCCCCGGCAAACGCCCAAAACTGCGCAACCCAGCGGCTAATCCGAGTCACCTTCGCCCTCCTGCTGATACTGTTCAACCAGTCGGCGTGCGCTTTCGTAAGCCGCCGGTTCAATTTGAACGAAGCGTTCAACCCCAATTTCGGCCAGCGCCTGCTGGCCCTGCCGGTCCAACGCCATATCCAACAGCACTTTCTGCAATTCACGTTTCAAGTTTTCATCCACCAGCGGACTGACCACCACCGGCGGGATGCCAAAGGGCGGCGAGCGGTGAATGACCCGGACCTTTTTTTGCAATTGCGGATCACGCTGAACGGCAAATTCATAAACCAGACTATCCACCGCCGCCCCATCCGCCAGCCCGCTGGCGACGGCGCGGATGGCTTCGTCATGATTGTAGGTAAAGAAAATGCGTGAAAAGAAGGTCTGCGGGTCATAACCCAATTGACGTACCAGCATGGTAGGATAGACGCGCCCGCTCAACGACATGGGATCCGTAAAGGCGAAAACGCCGTTTTTTAAATCGGCCATGGATTGGGCCGGGCTGTCGGCCGGCACCAGAAGCAAGGAATAATACACCGTTTCACCCCCCACCTGTGGAGCGGCAAGGAGTTCCATGCCAAAAGCCTGCGACCCCTCCAGATAGGCGCTGGTGCAGACGAATGCCACATCTACCTGCCCTTCGGCAATCAGTTGATTGGTCTCGGCATACGTGCGGCGTTGAACCAGCTCCACCGGCCGGTTAAAACGCCCGGCAAGATATTCCAGCAAGTCATTGTAGGATTGCACCGTACCCTTTGGAGAAACCACCGAAGCAACGGCTACACGAAGCGGGGGCACTTCGCGTACCAGCGTAGGCAGCGGCTGCCGCACCGATAAATCCACATAGGCTACCGGCGACTGCGTCCGCGTGGATTCCATCCCGCAGGCAGGCAGCCAGCCGGTCAGCAGCAAAACCAGGAATACCAGCCAGATTTTCTTCATCTTTTAATAAGGGTCGGATGGTTTTCTTTCTTCCTGAATTGTATCGAACTTGTCCACTCTCTGCAATGCCGCACAGAAAAGCGGTACTGAATGGGATAAATTCCGCGGTCTTTAGACGCAGGAATTGCACCACCCCCTGCCTGCCAGCACATTCTCCAAAAACGCAGCTACCCCTCCATCCACGGCCACATGCGCGCTTCCAGGCTGTTGGGGTACAGTTCCAGAATTTCGCTCATGGCGCCGCGAAAACTGCTCTTCTCCTTACCGATCAGGTATTCCGCCATGCCACGCACAAATAACATGGTCGCCGCCCGTGGATTGTTCGGAAAGAGTGCCAGCCCATCGTCCATCAGGTCAATCACCTCAAAATAACGGCCTCGCGGCAGGTCCAGGGCTGCCTTACCCAGGCGCAGTAAAACCCGAAAATCCTCCACATTCAAATAACCGTTGAAGGAATGAAGCGCATTACCCGCCCCATTGAGAAAATAAAAAGAAGGTGTCCAGTAGGCAGAGTAGCGGGAACGCACGGCGCGGTCTTTGAGAATATCGGCGCGCAGCAGAACGAACCAGTGCTGCATCTCCCGCCGTACCTGCGGGTCGGCATAAGTCAGGGCATACAGTTTCTTGCAGCCGGCGCAATCCTCGCGGTGGAATTGGAGCAAAACCCCCTTTCCTTCACCACGCGCCCGCTTCACGGCTGTTTCCAGGTCGGATTGCCAGTACAATTCCTCGCTCATGGTTTTTGCATCTCCCGAATTTTCTGCTCAAAGGTTTCCAAATCCAGCGGTAAATCGTCGGTTACCACTTCGTTTTGCCGGTAAACCACATTGCCGGCCGCATCCAACAGCATTAAAGAAGGCGCACGGTGTACTTTATAACGTTCGCCCAACTCCTTCTGCCGATCCAGGTTGATGACCAGCACCGGCACGGATAGACGCGCTTCCTCCGGCCAGCCCCTGACCTGCCACTCGGCGGCCTCATACACATCCAGCGCACATTCACAGCCGCGGTAGCGATTGAAAAGCAGCAAAACTGGTTGATTGGGCAGGTCGAGCGGCGGTTCGGGAACGAACCAGCCTTCCTGCCGGGCTTTCACTGCCAGCACTGCCGCAACCAGCAGCACAAATACCAACCCGCCAGCTATTCTGGAATTGATTCGAAAGCGTCCATCCGTGACTGTGTGATTTGCTTCGTTCATTCTCGGAATGCTTCTCCCGCTCAGGCAATGTACAGAAAGTACAAACCAACCCCCACCAGAATGACCCCGGCGAATTTTTCCAGTTTTTCCGAAAGCGGCGCAATGGCATTCAGGCTTTTCAGTGCACCGGTAAAGGTGCCGGCCAGCACAATCGGCACACCCCGCCCCAAAGCGTAAATGAACAACAACAACGCCCCGTACAGAATACCGCTTTTTTCCGCCATGACATAGGTCAGAATGGCTGCCAGCACCGGGGTGGCACATTGCGAAGCCACCAACCCGGAAACCAGCCCCAACAGCAAAGCCCCGCTTAGCCCGCGGGCGGTTACTTTTTCACGCAGGCCCCCAAACCAGTCCGGCGCGCGCAACTGAAGAATACCCAGCATTTGCAGACCGATCAAAAAGCACACGACGGCTACCAGATAGTACCAGAAACGGGTGCTGCCGCCCAGCAAACCGCCCACCAGCCCAGCCGCCACGCCCAGCATCACAAAGGTCAGCGCCAGTCCCAGCGCAAATACAAACGAGATGGAAAATGCCCGGCGGCGTGAGACCTGATGGCTGCCGCCAATCACTCCAACAATCAAGGGAATCATGGCAACGTTGCAGGGGCCGACGCTGGTCAACACCCCGCCAAAAAACACCAGAAAGTAGCCAATCAAAGAAGCCGGTTGCAACAATAAAGGATCAATGTTCATGAGGAGTTGTCCGCCAGTCGTTGAAGTTCCTGTTCAAATTGTTCACGGCTCATCACGCCGATAATGACCTTACCCGTTCCGTCTTTATCTATGAAAATTTGGGTGGGAATGGAAAGAATGCGGGTGCGCCGCAGTAAATTCTGGTTGGCCGAGTCATACACATTCACATCTACCAGCGCGACCGAATGTTCGTACGGGGGGTACACCTCTGCCACCAAATTCATCATCTCCACACAGGAGTGACAATCGGTTGAATGGAAGAATGCCAGCATGGGCTTTTTCTGCTGTAGGTAACGATCGAATTGCACCTCGGCCGGCTCATCCAGTGCGGCTGGAGCGGGCTTTGCCTGATTTTTGAACCACAACACCGCCCCCGCCAGCAGCACAATCACGGCAAGCAAAAGATAACGATTAACAGCCGAGGCCGAAGGTCGCACTGCAGTGCGGGAGCGTTGCGATTGTTTTGGCATGATGGAACCTCATCGAAAGGTGATGTGAGTTACATTGAGATTATGATTGTGGTAAAGTTCTTCAAAGAAAAGGCGCACGAATTCGGCCTGCCACGAATCGGCCAGGCGGTAACACACCTTCCAGCCCGATTTTTCGTACTCCACAATGCCGGCCGAGCGCAGCACCATCAATTGCTGGGAGATGTAAGCCTGTCGCCGCTGAGTGCAGTGACACAGGTCGCTGACACACAGGGGTTTCTTCACCAGCAGGAAGAGAATTTGCAAGCGGGCCGGATTTGCCAGCGCTCCAAACAACTCGGCCAGTTGTTGATAATTCATGTCCGTTTCGAGTTCACTTGAAAATGCGGCAGGGAGAAGCACATGGCTTTCCCCCTGCCGCGCCAGAAAAAGGCTTACTCGGCCGTGACCATTTGCTTGATGGCTGCAACTGCCTGTTCGGTATTCATGTTGCGGATATCTACACCGCGGATGTTGTTCTTGTCGAAACCGGCGGCTTCCAGCGCATCGCGGAACATTTTGACCTGCATGGTTGGGTCGCAGGCGGCAATATACAGTTTGTCGGTCATATCGCCTGTCAGCAGGGTGGTGAGAAATTTATCCCCATCCGTGGAGCAAAGCTGCGGATGAATGGCCACATAATCCACCAGATTTTCACGTCGTATGGCGTTGCCGACTTCAAAGATATTCATTTGTTGAAAAGAAGGGCAGGTGCCCTGACAAACACACATCAATAAACCTTTTTGTGCCATGGTGACCTCCTGATTTAGTTGTGATTATCACCGAAATAAGTTATCGCGTCATTGGGGCATACTTTGGAGCAGCCCCGGCAGAATTCCACGCAATTTTCGGGCTTGACGACCATCGGGTGAAAATCCCCGGCAACATATACGCCGTTGGGACAGAAATCCACGCAAGTATTGCAATTTGCACACAGATCTTCATTGATAATGGGATACCAGTTTTGAGCCATTTTAAACCTCCGAATCACTTAAGTTACCGAACAAAGTGCAATGATCCAATCGTGCCTTCGGTCTATGGAGGTTTTTTGGGACACTGATAAGCACTACCGCAGTGGGAGAGACATTTTTTACACATGTTTCGAATTTTCAATACATTCAATATCTTGAATACAATTTAACACATTTTTATCATCCCTGAAAGTGATAATTGTCACATTTGTTTTATGCAACAATTGGAGTATTATATTCAAAGGATTGAATATGATAATCTTCCCCCAAATAATGATTTTCGGTGCTCTCTCTTCGCCGCAACCCGGAGAGCGCCCAAAAACCAAAGAGGACAACTCATGGAGCAACCATTCTTAATCGTTGAAAATCTGTCTTTGCAAAAAGGCAACCGAACCATCCTCAACCGCATCAACCTGGCTTTTTATCCGGGTAAGATTCATGCGCTGCTGGGGCTGAACGGTTCGGGTAAATCCTCCCTGGCATATACACTGATGGGCTGCGAGGGTTACACACCCACCAGCGGACGCATTTTGCTGGATGGCAAAGACATCACGTATACCAGCATCACCGAGCGCGCCCGATTGGGTATTTCGCTGGCCTGGCAGGAGCCGGTGCGCTTTGAGGGTTTGCCGGTGGGCAAATATGTCGGGCTCGGCGCCGGTGAACCGAATCGAGAAAAAGTCCTTGCTGCACTGGAAGCGGTTTCGCTGCCGCCCAAATCCTACGGCTATCGCGCCGTTGATCAAACACTCTCCGGCGGGGAGCGAAAACGGGTGGAACTGGCGGCTTTGTTCGCCATGCGACCGCGCTTCGCCATTTTGGATGAGCCCGATTCGGGCATTGATGCGCTGTCCATCAAGGAAATTGCCCGTCTGATTCGGCAAATGGCCAATCAATCCAGCAGCGTCTTGCTCATCACCCACCGCCCGGAACTGGTGGAGATTGCCGACAGCGCTTCGCTGATGTGCTTTGGCAGTATTATTTTCAGCGGCAGTCCTCAGGAGGCCACCGAGTACTACCGCGGACGCTGTGAGCCGCACCTGAGTGTGCTGGGTTCACAACCGTGGCAATCCCCTTCGGATAACTGATGCTCATTCAAGGAGCGTTATTTCAATGACCAATTCAACCAGATCTCACGCGATGCAACAACAATCACCGGCCTGGTCGGGCGAATTACAGGCACTGATGGAGGCTTACCAGCAGGCCGGCGGCGACCCGGCGTCCTTTCAGACCCCGGAAGTTGCCACGCTGGCGGTCAGCGGCGATCAGGTGCTGGTTTCTCATTCTATTCCCGGCGTTCATCTGCACTCCCAGCCCATTGAAAACGGCGTGCGCGTTTCGGTAGTGGTGGATGAAGGCACGCAGGTAAAACATCCGGTGCATTTATGTTTTGGGGTTTTACCCAGCGAGGGGGTACAACAAATCGAAGCCGATTATCAAATTGGTAACCATGCTCAGGTTCAGTTTCTGGCACATTGCTCCTTTCCGAACGCCATCAAGGTCGAGCACCGCATGAACGCGCGCATCCATATTGGTAAAAATGCCAGCATGACCTACATCGAGGAGCATTACCACGGGCAGAACGGAGGCATTGAGGTCTATCCCGTTTCGGATGTCGTAATTGAAGAAGGCGGGCAGTTGACCAGTAACTTCAATATTACCCGCGGGCGGGTCGGAAAATTGGTGATGGACTACCACATTGAGGCGGGTAAAGATTCTCTGACCGAACTGGTCACCAAAGCATTTGGCAGTCAGGATGACCACATTCGCGTCCAGGAAAGCATCCGCCTGAACGGCGAAAATGCTCACAGCCTGACCAAAACCCGCATTGCGGTGAAGGACAAAGCCGTGAGCGAGGTGACCACCTTCACCGAAGGAAACGCACCGCGGGCACGCGGTCATATGGACTGCACCGAAATCGTCCGGGATGAGGCGATTGCCCACAACAACCCGATTGTGAAAGTAACCCACGCTCAGGCGCAGGTGACCCATGAAGCCGCCATCGGCACGGTCAACCGCCGCGAGCTGGAAACGCTGATGGCACGCGGGCTGGATGAAGACGAAGCGGTGGACTTAATCATCCGCGCCATGATTCGCGGATGATAGGACATCTAATTTTAATGAAATTCAAGGAGATATATCATGTTAAAAGCTCTCCACAAAACAGCAAAGTTTATTGATCAATACATGGTGATTTTTCTAATTCTATTTATCATCGGGGGCATAACCTTTGGGAGCACTTTCCCGGCACAAGCCAAAGGGTTGAAGTCTTACACCACAGTGACACTGTTCTTCATGCTGTACCCAATGATGATTGGCTTGAGTATCGAACAGTTGGGCAAAGCGCTCGGCAATCTGAAACTGATCAGCTGGTCGATGATTTTCAATTTTCTGCTTTCACCACTCCTGGCAGCCGGACTGGCATATCTCTTTTTACATCACTCTCCGGAATTTGCGGTGGGTTTGATTCTGACCGGTACCGTCCCCTGTGCCGGCATGGTTGCTGGCTGAACTGGCTACGCAAAAGGAAATGTTGCACTCGCATTAATTATTGTCGTTCTCAGCTTGCTGGTCAGCATTGTGATGATTCCGATCTGGATGCCGATTCTGGCTGGTGCTTATGTGAGCATTGATGCGCTTGGAATGCTGCGAGAAATTTTCTTTGCCGTTGTCATCCCATTAATTCTTGGCAACCTGACCCGTCGCTTCATATTTTCCAAATGGGGTCAAGACGGTTTTCAGAAGATCAAACCTATCCTGCCGGCTGTTTTGATGCTGGGCATGTTCTGGATTGTGTTCATTTCGATGGCGCTGGAAGCAAAAAGCGTTCTACAAAATCCCCAGTATGTCTTAATTATCTTCATCCCGTTGTTTTTCTTTTACACCATTCTGTTTATCAGCTCGGTGGCTTTTTCTAAATGGATGAAATTTACCTACGGAGATATGGTGGCTTTTGTGTATGGAACAGCCGGCAAGAACATTTCGATTGCCCTGGCACTGGCGGCCCTCTTTTTCAGTCCACTGACCGTTCTGGTGCTTGCCCTCAAACCGATTATTCAAATCGGCTTTATGGCAACCTTTTTGCGGATTTTACCCAAGACAGTCAAATGGTTCAGCCGTCAGACTGCGCCGGTAGACCAAGCCGTTGCAATCCCCAATCGCCAGTCAGCCGATTAATTACCCGAATTTCAATGGATAGATTAGAAAGGAGTGAACCCATGATAATAAACGAAGCAGATCATGAAACGAGCCCCAAACCCCGCGTGGGCATTTTCTACTGCGGTGGGGCAATGTCCAGCGCTGGAGAATTGACCGCAATTGCTTCTTTTGAGGTGCTGAAACGGCTCGGCCCTCAGCAGGTGGGGATGGGCTGTGTTTCTGCCTTGGCGGCAGGCATTCCCAAGCATTTCAAAACTATGCAAAGCCTTGAAAAGGTGCTGGTCATTGACGGATGTCCCAATTCGTGTGTGCGCAAAATTATCGAAAAAACCGGCGCAAAAATGGACGCTTATCTCAATCTCGGCAAGGACTTGGGCATCAAAAAAATCGGCCCGTTCAAACCTATGGAATTCACAGCCGAAGACTCCGAAAAAGCCGTTCAGGCCATTCTGGACAAGGTAGAAAGTTTATCGTGAAATCCTTGCTCATTCTGCCTGCCAAAGGATGCCGGCGAAGCCGTGCGGTGCTAAAATATCTGGACGATTACCGCATCCCTTATCAGCGCATCGAACTGGACTCGGATGAGGGACGACGGCTCGCAGAGCAGTATCAGTTGCGTGCCTCCCCCGGCATCATTCTGAATGGTGTCAGCCTCAATCCCATGGAACTCTTAATCCCGCCGCATTGCCGGGTTAATGAAGACAAAGCCAGAGAATGGTTTGGAATAAAAAACGAAAATAAATCAAACGAACACTTGGAAAAGGAGTAATTTTTATGGAACCGTACAACGAACTGGAGCTTACCCCTACCTCGGTTGTGCTGGAATCGGCCCGTCAATATGCCGGGGTCTTCAAGAACACGCGGCAGTATCAAAATTTTGTCAGCGCCTATAACCACTTTCTGGAAGATGAGGTTGCCCAACAGACCCTTTATCAATTACGGCAAAAGCAAGAACAGATCCGGAATCAACACCTTTCCACGCCGGTCAGCGAAGCCGATCAGGCCGAAATCAAACGGCTCGAACAAATCTTTTTCGAGCAGCCGGCCGTAAGAAGCTATCTGGATGCCCAAAACGACTTGCTGGCTTTGGCGCAAAAGCAGGGAGATACCCTTTCGGAAGCATTGGGGCTGGATTTTGCGGGCGTCTGCCGCAGAGGAGGCTGCTGTGGATAACACGACACCGCTTGACGCCAATCCGGCACTGTTAGATGAGGCTTTGCACAATTTAATCGAACAACTGACCCACTCGGAATCCTTTGCGCGCTTGCGCAGCGCCGAACAAAACCTGATGAATGACGAGCAAGCCCTTTCCCTGTTGAACCGGCTGGCAGAAGTACAGCAAAAAGTCAAGGCTCAGCAGCAGAGCGGCAAGCCATCCGAGGAAGATGTGAGGCGGCTGCAACAATTACAGGTGGAGGTTGCCGAACATCCGCTGATTCAGGAATACGAATACAGCCGGGAGGCTTACATCGCGCTGGTCAGGCAGGTCAATCAGCACATCAGCCAGGAAATTGGGCTGGACTTTGCTTCCCTGACCCGCCGCTGGTAGCGAAACTTCTTAAGGAAAAGAACGCACGGGGTAACCGGCGGTAGATGAAAAGAAAACCGGAAACGCCGGTCATCGCTACCCGGCGTTTCCTCTTGCTAAGGAGAGATCGTTTGTCCCCAGCCAATGGCAACTGTTCAGGGAGTTTTAGCGGGGGGTCTGACTTTTCAGATATTCGATCACATCCGCTGCCAGCGAAAATTGCAAACACTGCCGCGCCACTTCCTCACACGCCGGCAGCGTCCAGCGGCGGATCAAATCCTTGATGGTCGGTATGGACGAAGGCGCCATGCTGAATTCGTCCAGATGCAGCCCTACCAGCAGCGGGACTGCCAGCGGGTCGCCGGCCAGCTCGCCGCACAGCCCCACCCATTTGCCGTGCGCGTGCGCCGCGCCGATGGTCATTTCAATCAGCCGCAGCACCGCCGGGTGATACGGGCTGGCCAGCACCGACACGCGCTCGTTGGTGCGGTCCACCGCCAGGGTGTACTGGGTCAGGTCGTTGGTGCCGATGCTGAAAAAGTCCACCAGCCGCGCAAAGTGATCGGCTAGCAGCGCCGCGGAAGGCACCTCCACCATGATGCCGAACTGCACCTTCTCCGGCAGCGGTTTGCCTTCCGCCTGCAAGGCCGCCCACGCTTCCTCGTAAATCTCGCGCGCCCGCTCCACCTCCGCCACCGAAGAAACCATCGGCAGCATGATGCGCAGGTCGCAGGGTATGCCTTCCGCCGTCACGTGCCCGGCTGCCAAAAGCAGCGCCGAGAACTGATTTTCCAGCACGTCCGGCCGCTCGCGAATCATGCGGATGGCGCGCCAGCCCAGAAACGGATTGGGTTCCTTTTCCGTCCCCAGATACGGCACTTCCTTATCCCCGCCGATGTCGAGGGTGCGCACCACCACCGGCCGCTCGCCCATCACCTCGAACACCCGCCGGTAAGCGCGCACCTGATCGGCCAGCGAGGGCATACTGCTGCGCTGCAGGTACAAAAACTCGGTGCGGAACAGCCCCACTCCCTCGGCGGCAAAGCGGATGGCCTGTTCGGCATCTTCCACGCTGCCGATGTTGGCGACCACTTCCGCGCGAAATGCCCCGTCTTTGGTGATGGCCGGCTGCTCCGCCTGACTCAGCTCCGCCCGGCGGCGCGCATCCCATTCCTCTTTTTCCTTGCGCGCCACTTCCAATTCGTGCAGGGTCGGGCCGACGTTGAACGTACCGCTGCTGCCGTTCAGGATGGCCAGCGTGCCGCTGCGGATGTCGTTCAGGTCAAACGGCGCACTGACCACCGCCGGCACGCCCATCGCCCGCGCCAGAATGGCGGTGTGCGAGGTCGGCCCGCCGCGCGCCGTGACAATCCCCAAAATTTGTTCGCGGTCAAAGCGGATGGTGTCCGAGGGCGTCAAATCTTCCGCCACCAGGATGATGGGTTCGGCGCTGTTTTCCAGACGTTCCTCCTCCCCATCCCCTTCCAGACAGCGCATCACCCGCTGTGCCACATCCCGTAAATCCTGCGCCCGCGCCTGAAAATACTCCTCCTCCAGGGCCAGCAGCGCTTCGGCATACTGTTCAAAAGCATGATGTACGGCGGCTTTGGCATTCAGGCGCTCTTCCAGCACCAGCGCGCGCAGTTTTTCCAGCAGTTCTTCATCGTCCAGAAAAAGACGGTGCGCTTCAAAGATGGCGGCTTCCTCCTCGCCCGCCACTTTGCGCGCCCGCTCTTCCAGCGCCGTCAACTGGGTATGCGCTTTGCGAATGGCCTGCTCCAGCAGCCGCCATTCGATGCGCGGGTCGTCCACCCGCTCTTCGGTGAAGGCAACCTTTTCGGTGCGGTAGATCAGCGCCGGGCCGATGGCTATGCCGGGTGAGGCGGGTAATCCTTGATAACGCGGCATGGGCAGTTTCCTCTCGCTTCAAGAATGGGTGGGGGCGGCTTCGCCAAAATTGCTTTTGACCAGTTCCACCAGCGCCTCAACGGCGGCCTGCGCCTGTTCGCCTTCGGCGATGATTTCCACCGCATCGCCCTGGTTGACCCCCAGCGTCAGCACGCTGAGCGGGCTTTTGGCGTTGGCAGGCGGCTTTTCGGAATTGACTTTGCGCACGCTGATCTTGCAGGGAAAACGCGCCGCCGTCTTGACAAACTGGGCGGCCGGGCGGGCATGCAGTCCGGCGGGATGGTCAATGGTGATCGTGGTAGAGATCATCTTTTGCTCCATGGGTTCGTAGTAAAAGGGGCTGTCCTAAAAGTAGACAGCTCCTTTTTTATTTCCCACATTAAGTACTAAGTTACGACACAAGTTGCATATCTGGCCTCACTAAAGTGCTTTTTTCGGGCCCGATCTCCCACTTTAGCCTGTCCCAAAAGAAGAAATTGGACTTTTTGGACAGCCCCTAATATTATAGTTTTAAGTAACTTATAAACCAATCAGGTTAGACTATTTCTGTCCATAGATGTTATCGTAAAGTCCTTGGGTCTCTTTGATCTGTTCTTCGGTTAAAATAATGGGGTTACCTCTGAGCAAGCTGATTGACTGACAGATTTTATGTAACCTCCAAGCACAGCGACGATAGAATCGCAATCGGATTCAACGCCTGGCGCTTGGAGGCAAAAACCGGATGTGGATCTGGACCGGGTTCAAACCAAAAG
>Ga0308398_1000589_pt1 | contig 22390 bp, 27 predicted proteins | sample Hotspr20SampleT9_FD_202360 | JGI IMG/M metagenome (GOLD analysis project Ga0308398, IMG submission 202360) | Hot spring phototrophic mat microbial communities from Mushroom Spring, Yellowstone National Park, Wyoming, United States - 20051001_T9 ...
CAGACAGACTCTCTTGAGGAAATGACTTACGAAAGTGTAAAGCTTTTTTAGGGGCAACTTACTTTTTCGCATAAAATCTAAAATTATCTCTTTCCCACCTCTAAGGCATTATTTTTAGAACAGCCTCCTGCCAAAAGTTGACATCTTTCAAAAAATAGCTAAAATAAATCACAAACTTTTAAGAGGAGGTGGCAGGATGCTGTCAAAGGAGAAGTTGCAAAGCTACTGGCGAGAGAACCGCAACCTTATGGTTGTGGTGCTAATAATATGGGCGCTGGTTTCTTACGGCGCAGCCCTTATATCTGGCTGGTTAAACAAGGTGGTAATCTTTGGCTTTCCTTTGGGGTACTATATGGGTGCGCAGGGAGCTCTGATAGTATTCCTACTGCTTATCATCTTTTACTCCAAGAAGATGGACGAAATAGACAAAAAATACGGTGTAGAGGAGGAGTAAGATGGTGCAGGATAGCTTTTTTAGCAGGCTAAAGAAGGTCTATGCTATTTACACTGGCGGTCTGATTTTGCTTTTGATCCTTTTGGGCATAGGTGAAAAGCTCTTTGGGCTCTCTCCCACCTTTATAGGTTATGTATTCCTGTTTGGCACCATTGCGGTTTATGCTGCTATAGGTATTCTTTCAAGGACGGGCAGAGTGGCGGAGTATTATGTGGCGGGGAGAAGGGTGCCCGCGGTTTTCAACGGCATGGCTACAGCCGCCGACTGGATGTCTGCCGCTTCTTTCATAGGTATGGCTGGTGCATTGGCACTACAAGGCTATAACGGACTTGCCTTCATAATGGGATGGACTGGTGGTTATGTGCTCCTTGGTGTTCTGATCGCACCATACCTCAGAAAGTTTGGTGCATACACAATACCCGACTTTTTGGACGCAAGATATGGTGGAAAGATCCCCCGTCTTGTAGGAATAATAGCAACCCTCATAACTTCCTTTACGTACTTAATCGCCCAGATCACCGGTGTGGGCATCATAGCAAGTAGGCTTTTGGGTCTGCCCTTTGAGGTGGGTGTTTTCTTGGGTCTGGCGGGAATATTGGTCTGCTCCTTCCTGGGTGGAATGAAGGCAGTTACATGGACGCAGGTTGCCCAATATATAGTGCTGATAATTGCCTACCTTATACCCGTTACCGTTCTATCCTTTAAATACACAGGAAATCCCATATCTCAAATATCCTATGGCTTTGCTTTGCAAGGAATAGAACAAAAGTTCGCCCAGCTGAAGGATGACCCCAAAGAGCAGGAAGTTAGGGAAATTCACAAGAAAAGGGCAGAGGAGCTGAAAGCCAAGATCGCCGCACTGCCTCAAAGTTGGGAAGAAGGAAAGAAACAGCTGCAAGAAAAGCTCGTCTCTTTGGCGCCCGACGACCCCAAGAGGGCTGAGATTGAAAAACAGTTAAAAGACTATCCAAAGTCTGAAGAGGCTAAGGAAAAATGGACACAGGCTATGAAGGACGCAGAGGCTGCATCAAAGCCTCCAAAATCTTACGTAGCACCTCCCACAGACGCAAAGGGTATGGCTAACTTCTTAGCACTAACCCTAATGCTCATGCTTGGAACTGCAGGATTGCCCCACGTCATAATGAGGTTCTACACCACACCCACCGTTAGGGAGGCGAGGACCTCCGCAGGATGGGCGCTGTTTTTCATACTTCTCCTTTATATAACCGCACCCGCTTATGCTGCCTTTGGCAGGTATGAGATGCTAAACATGGTGGGCAAGGCCTTCTCCGAAATGCCCTCTTGGGTTGAAAAGTGGGCAAAGGTTGGACTTATTACCATAAAGGACCTCAACGGCGACGGAATAATACAGTTTGCGGAGATAAAGATCAACCCAGACATGGTAGTGTTGGCAACCCCCGAGATAGCCGGTCTTCCCTATGTTATAGCGGGCTTTGTGGCAGCGGGTGGTCTTGCAGCGGCGCTATCCACCGCAGACGGTCTTTTGATCACCATATCCAACGCCATATCCCACGACCTTTACTACAAGATCATCAACCCAAACCTTGCCCCATCCACAAGGGTCAAGATCGGAAAGGCTCTGCTCTTAGTGGTCGCCCTGCTCGGTGCCTATGTTGCATCCTTCAAGCTCGCCATAATCGTTGAGCTGGTGGCTTGGGCATTCTCCTTAGCCGCTTCTTCTCTCTTTCCTGCCCTGGTGCTGGGTATATGGGATAAAAGGACCAATAAATACGGTGCTGTGGCTGGCATTCTGGTAGGTCTTGGTGTAACCCTTGCTTACCTAATAGCCAGCAGGTTCTACGGCTTTGAGTTATTTGGCATAAAGACCATCGCCGCGGGAATCTTTGGCATGCCCCTTAACTTCATAGTTGCCTTTGTGGTCTCCCGCCTTACTCCTCCCCCACCCAAGGAAATTCAAGAGTTTGTGGACAACATTAGGTATCCCAAGGGTGCGGTCAAAGCCGGTGCGGAGGAATGACCTTAGAGCAGTTTTTGAATTACACCCTTGCCTTTTTTATGTGGCTCGTCCTCGGGCGGGCCGCCCTTGAATTTTTTACAAGGGACCTTAACAACTTCTTTTACAGGTTCTTCTACCAATTTACGGAGCCCCTATACAAGCCCTACAGAAAGCTCTTTCCCTGCTGTCATACCCTCTTGCTTTTGGTGAGCCTTTTGATGCTTAGGTTTCTTGTGATAAAACTTTTGTGAGATGCTTGACGCAGAAAGGTTTTTGAGGGAACACGAACCCTTTAACCTCCTTACCCCGGAGGTCTTAAGAAGTGTTGTATATAACCTTCAAGTTCAACATTACCAAAAGGATGAGGTAATATTCCAAGAGGGCTCCGCACCGCTCAGCAGTCTTTACATAGTTAGGAAGGGTGTGGTTCTTTTGAAAAGAGGTTCCGAGGTGCTGGATTATCTTCAGGAGGGGGATAGCTTTGGTTTTGTATCCCTTTTGACCGGTGAGCGTCCATCATCCACCGCAATAGCCCACGAGGATGCTTTGCTTTTTCTTTTGCCGGATAAGATCTTCAAAAAGCTCTGCAAGGATTTTGAAGCTTTTAATCAATACTTTCTAAGAAAGCTAACCGGAAGGTTTGAGAGGAAGAGAGAAGAGAGTAGTTCCCTTTTGGAAAGGCTGGCGAGGGTGCAGGTAAAGGACCTAAACCCAAGAGAGATACCCATTGTGGGAGAAAATGACAGCATAGACCAAGTAATAAACCTGATGGCAAAGGCAGACCATCGGGCAATCCTCGTTAAATTCAAAGATGGTTACGGCATAATCACGGAAAGGGATATAATCAAGCGGGTTTTAGGAGAGGGTCAAGACCCAAGGGAGACAAAAGCTGTTGAGGTGGCAACCTTTCCCGTAATTGGAGTGGATAAAAGGGATTACCTTATGGATGTGCTTACCCTCATGTCCAAGCATGCCATAAGGAGGGTGGTTGTCTTTTCCAACCAACAGCCCTCGGGGGTTTTGGAGGATAGGGATATTATCCTCTACGAAAGCAAGAACTTTGTGTTTCTGTTCAAAGAGATAGAGAGGGCTAAGGATGAGGAAAGCTTGGATTTTCTATACAGGCAGACCACAAAGGCGGTGGTGGAGCTTGTTTTGGATGGTGCAGACCCAGAGAGGGTAGGAAAGTATGTCTCGGAGTTAAACGACCGCTTTATGAAAAGGGCGGTCTTTTTGACCATATCAAGGCTTGGAGAGGAACCCTTGGTTCCCTTCTGTCTTTTAGTTTTGGGTAGTGAGGGTAGGCAAGAGCAGAGCCTAAAAACAGACCAAGACAACGCCCTAATATACAGAGACCTTCCCATCATTGACTTTGACGCCAAGGAGTATTTCAAAAGGTTCTCGGAGGAGTATATAAAAGTGCTATTAAGGGTGGGCTTCCCACCCTGTCCGGGGAATGTGATGGTATCAAACCCAGAGTGGAGGGGCTCAGAAAAGGAGTGGGAAAAAAGGGTCAGCTCTTGGGTAGACACTCCCGTCCCGGAGAATGTTTTGAGCTCCGCCATATTTTTTGACTTTAGGAGCGTCTTTGGAGATAGAACCTTGGCGGATGGACTGGAGGAGTATGTCCATAAAAAGATAAGAGGAAAGAGCCTGTTTATGGGCTATTTTGTAAGCGAAGGTTTAAAGTTCAAGCCACCTTTAACATTCTTTAAGGGCTTCGTGGTGGAAAGGGGCGGAGAGCACAAAGGAAAGCTTGACCTAAAGAAGGGTGGAATATTTCCCATAACCCATGGCGTTAGGTGTCTTAGTCTTTTTAATGGGATTTTGGAGAGAAACACCTACGACCGAATAAGGGTGCTTATAGAAAGGGGTGTCTTGGAGAAGAATTTTGGAAGAGACCTCTTGGAGGCGTACAGATTTTTGAACATGTTAAGATTTAGAGAGCAGGCGGACAAGATCATCAAAGGAAAGGAGCCGGATAACTATATAGACCCGGAAAAACTCTCAAAGCAAGAAAGAGGACTCCTAAAGGACACCTTCAGGGTCGTGGAGAACTTTCAGGAATTTTTAAAACATAGCTTTGGTAGTATGCTTTTGGAGTAAAATATCCTTGTGGAGGAAAGGGGCAAAAAATTAAAGGCAGAGATGGTGCTTGAGCATATAGTGAATTTAAAAACGCAACGACTTTTTGGATACAGGGTGCTGTCCCGCATTATTATGGATGGTGAAAAAGAGCTAAGGTTTCAAGAGATCGGCGATAAAAGTTTAAGAAAAAAGGCGGAGTTAAGCGTTTTGAAGGGAGTGGCAAAATTTTCAAAGGACAAAGAGCTTTTCATAAATATGCCCATATCTATAGAGATGGAAAGCATACCTTTATACGGTCGCAATTTTGTAATCTGCATGCCCGCTGACCTAAGTTCTGACACTCTTGCAAAAATCTTGCTTAGCACAAAAAACCTTAAGCTGAAAAGTGCCCTGGATGATTTTTATATAGCAAGATATAGTGTGGGGGAAGAGACAGAGGAAATGAAGTTGGGCGCCTTTGATTTTGTTTTCGTAAAAGAGGAGTTTTATATGAACTCCAGCATGTCTGATGTTATTAAGGCGGTGTTCTACGCTAAGAACTTTGGAGCAAAGGTAATATTCAAAAAAATAGACACTTACAAAAAGGTGCAGTTAGCCATAGACTGCGGTGCGGACTACGGACATGGCTACTTTTTTGGCTACGAAACATGCAATATTTCCTTAGAATGAAAAAGCTTATCTCTTTTCTCATTATTATGCTCTGCGGGGGCTGTGCGGTGCCACAGATTATAATCCTAAAAGACCCTTTGACTGCAGAGGAACATATAAACTTAGGGTATATATACGAAAAACAGGGAAAGTTGGACTTGGCGGAGGAAGAGTATAAAAAAGCCATAAGGAAAGATAAGAAAAACTATTTAGCACACTTTAATTTGGGAAATATCTATGCCCAAAGGGGAGAGTATGAGAAGGCTGAAGGGCAATACAGAAAAGCCCTTGGGCTAAAGGAGGACCCAGATATGCTGAACAACTTGGCATATGTTTTAAGCAAGCAGGGTAAAAAAGAAGAAGCCTTCCTTTATATAAAAAAGGCTTTGGAGATGAAGGATGACCCTGCCTATAGAAAAACACTGGAGGAAATACTCAAAAAGGAATGATAGAGTGCTATGTCCTTGCTGGTGGGCAAAGCAGAAGGTTTGGAGAGGATAAAACACTTTTTCCCTTAAAGGGAAAACCTTGCATCCAGTGGGTGGTTGAACAAGCCCAGAGGGTATGCGATAGAGTTTTCATAGTGGCAAAGGAGCCACAAAAGTATAGCTTTCTGAAAGGAATAGAATTTTTGAAGGACATACTACATGGGCAGTTTGCCTTGGCGGGTCTATATACAGCCCTGTCTCATACCAACCAAGATAAAGTGGTTGTTTTAAGTGCAGACATGCCACTTATTAAGGGAGAGCTAATTTCAATTGTCTGGCAAAATTCAAAAGACAAAATAACGCTTTTTAAGGTTAAGGGTAAAACTTTTCCACTCTTTGGTGTGTATCCTAAAGGAGTAAAATCTGCCCTTGAGGAGTATTTAAAGGGTGGTGGGCTGAGGGTTATGGAATTTGTGGAGAAGGTAGGCTACGAAGTGGTGGAAGATGTGGAACCTTTTTCTTACGCCTTTATCAACATGAACACCAAAGAGGATGCAAGGATTATATTAGAAATGTTATGAAAGAGATAGGGCTAAAAATTTTAGGGATGACCTGTGAGCATTGCGTTAGGACAGTAAAGAATGCCCTCTACAGCGTGGAGGGTGTCTCCGAGGTGGATGTTTCCCTTCATGAACAGAGTGCGAGGGTGAAGGCGGAAGATCATGTGTCCTTTGAGAGCCTAAGGTCCGCAGTGGAAAGCTGGGGATACAAAGTGGTTGATGAGGTTTGAGGAGCTAAAACCCAAGATTCAAGGTCTAACCTATTTGGATGAAGGCTGGAGAGGAATTGTATACAGGGTTTTTTTTGAAGGAAAAGAAGTTGCCATAAAGGTGGCAAAAGCCCAAGAGAAGGAATACGCCATAAGGAAGGAGGCAAGAATTTTAGAAAGGCTAAAAGGCTACCCTTACTTTCCAAAGCTTATCCTCAGTGGAGAAGATTTTATCATGTATGAGTTTATTGATGGTGTGCCCATAGAAAAGCTTTCCCTCAGCCCAGAGGAGAGGTTAAATTTATACATGCAGGTTTTGGAGATCGCCTATCTCTTAGACAGTCTTAGGATCAACAGGGATGAGTTTGCAAGGCTTGACAAAAATTTATTGGTGGGAAAAGACGGAGGGATTTACCTCCTTGACTTTGAGAGGGGTGCCTTGGATGTTAAAAAACCACACAACTTTACCCAATTTTTACAGTTGTTGAGAAAGGAAGGAATAATATCCACAACGCAAGCCCTTGAGCTTGGAAAGGAATACAGAAAAGAGCCAAAGTTAGTAAAGGAAAAGGTTCATGCTATCCTTAGTTCGGCTTTATCAATTGCTACTTGATTTCTACGGCTATCAAGGTTGGTGGCCTGTGGATGAAGGCTATCATGCAACCAAGGGCACAGACCCAAGGGATGAGATAATAATAGGGGCGGTGCTGACGCAAAACACCGCATGGAGGAACGTAGAAAAAGCTTTAGAAAACCTTAAAAAATATGGAGAGCTTTCCCTCGATTTCATTCGGCAGGTATCCACCGAAGAGCTTGAGGAATTAATAAGACCCTCCGGCTTTTACAGGCTAAAAGCCCAGAGGTTAAAGCATGCTGCGGAGTTTTTTAATCCAACGGATGTGGTGGAGAAAGTAAGCAGAGAAGAGCTTTTGAAGATAAAAGGTATTGGCAAAGAAACCGCGGACGCCATCCTTTTGTATGCGGGAGGTCGCATGAGCTTTGTAATAGACGCCTACACAAAAAGGCTTTTCAAAAGGCTGTATGGTCTGGATGGCGGCTACGAAGACCTAAAAAGCTATGTGGAGGAAAACATTCCAAAAGACCTAACCATCTACAAAGAGTTTCACGCTTTGATTGATGAACATGCAAAAACATATTGTAAAAGCGCCCCCCGATGTGGGGGATGTTTTTTAAAAAACTTCTGCCTTAGTGCAGTCCCATCTTCTTGAGAATTCTACCCCTCCAAAGCCATATTAGAACGCCCATAACTACGAGATAACCTATGGTCACCACACCCATAATGTTTCTCTTTGCCTTTTCCTGAGGGGGTGGTTCAGATACATACTTCAAATAGGCAACGATCTTGGCTGTCTCCTCCGGTCTTCCGGTCATAACAGCGGGCATCGTTGTCCCGGGGAGAACTTTTTGAGGTTCAAGGATAAAGTTGTAAAGATACTCGGGACCTTTTACCAAGTAGGTGGTAGAGAGGTCTGGGGGAACCTTTCCGAAGGCTTCCTTCAGGGCGTTTAGGTCGTTCATAAAGACAGATTCATAAACATCTCTCGGAAGAACCTTTCCGTATTTTTCTTGGAGAGATGCTAACATAGGGTTAGCCTGCACCTGTGTCAAGTAGAGGGCGTCATACCTCACCGAGTGGCAAGCTGCACAGTTCTGAACGAACAGTTCTCTCCCTTCCTTTGCATACTTGTAGTCCATGGCGATCTTTCTGTGTTCTGGGGGCATTTCATACTTTTCGTGGGGGGCAAAGATGTTGTTGACCCATACTATGTAGAAAAAGACCACAGTAAGCACTGTAAAGAATATTGTCTTAATCATTTTTGCTACCTCCTTTGGCTTTGTACCAACCCCATTCCAAGATGGATATTATGGGCAAAGAGACAAAGAAGGATATGAAGCCTAAGGTGAATATGAGCCCAAGCAATGCGTTGGTTGGGGTTGGAGGCATGGCTCCCAGTATGGTCAGAGCCATAGAGGATATTACAAGCACCACAAACATTACAAAGAATAGAGGTCTATTTCTTGCACTCCTTAGAGGCGAAAAGTCCAAGAATGGTAGGATCAACAGAAGGATAAGGGCTAAGTTGAACACTACAAAGCCCAAGAACTTGTCTGGAATAGACCTAAACATGGTGTAAAAAGCCAAAAGATACCACTCGGGTGCTATGTGGGCGGGTGTCTTGAAGGGATTGGCTGGGTCGTAGTTATCTGCAGGCAAAAAGTGTTTCATATAAAAGAACACAAAGAAGAAGAAGACCGCAAAATATCCCATCAAGTAGGCACCTTCCTTAAGGGTTATGTAAGGATGGAAAGGAACACCCTCTTTCTTCTTATCTATCTCCCTACCATCTGGTGAGGTTATGCCATGTGCCCTGATAAGGTAAAAGTGAAAGCCCACAAGACCCAAAAGAATGAGAGGCAATAGCCATATGTGAAGCCCAAAGAACCTTCCAAGGGTTATCTGACCTAACTCATAACCACCCTTCATCCATACGGATATGGTTTCTCCAATCTTTAGCTTGCCTATAATGGGCGCACTGTCTATGGAGGTGGGTATCTCAGTGGTAACCACCATTCCCCAGTAGGAGAGCTGTCCCCAAGGTAGGAGATAACCGGATAGGGCGGTCATAAGAAGGACAAAGTATATGAAAAAGCCCACAATCCAGGTTAGTTCTCTAGGTTTTTTGTATGCGTTGTAGTATATTCCAGTGAAAATGTGGAGATAGACTACCGCAAGGAAGAAGTTTGCACCCGCCGCATGGACGTTTCTAATGAGCCACATAAAGGGAACTTCCTTCATTATGGTGTAGTTAGCACTATCAAAGGCAGTGTGGATGTTGGGTTGGTAATACATTACCAAGAATATGCCAGAGATTATCTGAACGAGGAAAGCCAAAATAGCCATTATGCCAAAGGCGTAAGGAAATGTTAGAGTTTTTGGAACTTTGTAATCTACCATCTGAGACTGCCAGAGTTCTGATAGCTTTGCCCTTTCGTTAAACCATCTTCCAATCATGGCTAAACCTCCTTAAGTTAGTTCCTTTACGAAACCTTCTTCTCCAATGACAAGCTTGTTGCCTTCCCTCTTTTGAGGGGGCACATACAGTGGTCTCGGTGGAGGACCCGCTATGACATCGCCCCATGGCGAATAGAACCCTCCATGACAGGGACAGTGAAACAGAGGATAGCTAAACTCTCCTTCCCCCTGTGGTTTCCAAAGGGGCACACAGCCAAGATGGGTGCACACTGCCACAAGGGCGTAGGCGTCTTGTCCTTGCAAAAGCTTTGTGTTTTGGTCGTTTGCCCTCTTGCCATTCCACTGAAAGCCCTGTGGTAGCTTGACCACAAAGACGGGTTTGCCCTTCCAAGAAACAACCCTAACCTGAAGGTCTGGGATCTGAGAAATATCCACCTCCACCTTGGCTCCTGCCAAAGAGGCTTGGCTGGGAGAAAGCACCTTAACTATAGGGTACAACACACCTATTGCCCCCAGAACACCCAAGCTTCCCACTGCAACGCCTAAAAGGTCTCTCCTTGAGGCTTCCATAACACAACCTCCTTCGGTGGTATAACAGATTAATTATAATCGCATACTCTAAAATATACAGAAAATTATCACCTAAAGCTTTTAAAACGCCTTTTCGCATAAAGGTGTTAGAATTATATAATTTCTATCACAAACTTTTGGAGGAGGCTTATGGCAATTTTGGTGGATAAAAACACCAGGGTAGTGGTGCAAGGCATCACAGGGAAGGAAGGCTCTTTCCATGCCCTCCAGTGTAAGGCTTATGGCACTCAGGTGGTGGCGGGCGTTACCCCCGGTAAGGGTGGGCAAAAGGTGGAGGACATTCCCGTCTTCAATACTGTGGAGTCCGCAGTAAAAGAAACCTCTGCCAACTGTTCCTTGATCTTTGTGCCCCCAGCCTTTGCGGCGGATGCTATAGTGGAGGCCTTAGATGCGGGTATAGAACTGGTGGTCTGCATAACGGAGGGCATCCCAGTGAGAGACATGCTTAAAGTGAAACACTATATGCTGAGGAACTATCCAAAGGCAAAGCTTATAGGTCCCAACTGTCCTGGAGTTACCACACCGGGACAGGCAAAGGTGGGCATAATGCCCGGACACATATTCAAGAGGGGGACCATAGGGATCGTCTCAAGAAGCGGAACGCTAACCTATGAGGCATCCCATCAACTTACCCGCTATGGGCTTGGGCAATCCACTGCGGTGGGTATAGGTGGAGACCCTGTGCATGGGCTATCCCACAAGGATGTGATTGCCATGTTCAACGAAGACCCAGAGACAGAGGCTATACTCATGATCGGTGAGATAGGTGGGACTGCGGAGGAGGAAGCGGCAGAGTATATAAAGCAGTTTGTAAAGAAGCCTGTTTTTGCATACATCGCCGGTATAACCGCACCACCGGGTAGAAGGATGGGACACGCTGGTGCCATAATCACCGGTGGAAAGGGCACCGCCCAGGCTAAGATGTCAGCCCTTAGGGATGCGGGGGTTCATGTAATAGAAAACCCAGCCTTTATAGGAAAAACTGTGGCGGAGGTTTTGGGCAAAGGATGATTAAAAACATGTTTATTTTCTAAATGTGCTATAATTTATTCACTTCAAAACTTTTAGGAGGTTAAGGTATGGCTATAAAGACAAAGGTGGACCCAGACACCTGCACCGCCTGTGAGCTCTGCTACGACAGAGTTCCAGAAATTTACAAAAACAGGGGTGATGGCATTGCAGAGGTAGTTTCCCCAGGACCCGATGGATATATGGTAGTGCCCCCTGAGCTTGAGGCGGAGGTAAAAGAGGTCACCGACGAATGTCCCAGTGGCTCCATAATTACAGAGGAAGGATAATAGTTGATATAGATACTTGCACTGCCTGTGCCCTCTGCTACGAGGAGGTGCCAGAGGTATTTGCGGATAGAGGAGATGGGCTGCCTATAGCTTATATTAGGCCTTTCAAGGAGGACACCCTCCAAAGGCTACAGAAAGTAGCTCAGGACTGCCCCAGCGGGTCTATAATACTTGAGTGATAGGCTTATATTCCTCGGCACCGCAGGCGGAAGGGCAAGCGTCTTTAGGTATATACGGCGTTCCGGTGGATTTTTGCTAAGGCTTTCGGAACTCTGGGTTCATACAGACCCGGGACCTGGTGCCTTTGTTTATCTCCACCAAATGGGCTTTGACCCAAGGCAAATAAACTGCGTTGTTCTATCCCACATACATTTGGACCACTCTGCGGATATAAACTCTCTCATTGAGTCTGCCACCGACGGCGGAAAGAAAAGGGAAGTGGTTCTGTTCGCACCCAGGTCTGCCCTTGAAGGAGAAAACAGAGTGGTCCTTCCCTTTATAAGAAGGGAGAGGCTTACGGGAGAGTTTATCTTAGAAGAGGGCAAAGAGTATAACTACAATGGTCTCCGCATAAAGGCAGTGATGAAGCACAAACATCATCACACAGAGACTTACGCCATACTTTACAACGAGAGAATACTTTATGTTCCCTGTGCCCTCTATGAGGACCGCATGCTTGAGGTTTATCCCAAAGGGCTGGATCTAATGATCATAAACACCACCCTTTACAAAAAAACTAAGTATATAGAACACCTTACAGTCCAAGATGCAAAAAAGCTGTTAGCCCACCTAAAGCCAGGGCTTGCCATACTTACCCATTTTGGCTATGAAATACTTATGAACCATCACCCGCAAGACATAGCCTTGGAGGTGGAAAAGGAAACGGGAGTAAAAACCCTTTGTGCCTATGATGGGATGGAGGTAGCACTCTGATAGAGCAGTTTTTTCCTGAGTTGAAAAAGTGGGCGGAAGATTTTGTTATGGAACACGGATACACCGCCCTCTTTGTCCTTTCCTTCACTGAGTCTGTAATCCAGCCTATACCTCCCTATCCCTTTATAACCGCCGCACCCCTTTTTAAGTTGAACCCATACACCGCCGGTTTTGTGGCTTTTATTGGCAACTTATTGGGCGCCCTCGTAGCCTTCTTTTTGGCAAAACTTTTGGGAGAAAGCTTTGTAAGAAAAATCTTTGGAGATAGGTTATACACAAAGGGGGAAGCCCTTTTCAACAGGTACGGCTTTTTTGCGGTGCTTTTAGGAGAGCCTTATAAGTTAGTTTGTTGGCTTGCAGGTGTTTTCAACATGCCTTTGCTTACCTTTCTTATAGCAAGTATGATAGCCCGTGGGGTGAGGATAGGTGTTTTTGTATTTTTTGGGGATGTGCTGAAGAGGTTTTTAGGCTAAGAATGGGTGCGGGAGGACTCGAACCCCCAACCGGGCGGTTATGAGCCGCCCGCTCTGCCATTGAGCTACGCACCCAATTATTTATAATTATAAACCACATTTTTGGGTTTTCCTTCCATAAAAGCCCTTAGGTTTTCCGCCACTGTGCTGAGCATTCTAAAGAGGGCGTCCCTAGTGTTGTATGCGTTATGCGGTGTGATTATTACTCTTTCCTGCTTGGCAAGATAGGAAACCAACAGAGAATTTTGCAATATATCCGAAGAAAAACTTCTATCTATATAGGCATCCTCTATGAGGGCTTCTTCCCCTTCAAAAACATCCAAGGCAACGCCCCCAAGTAATTTCCCCTCCTTCAGAGCCTTCACCAAAGCCTTCGTTTCCACCACAGGACCCCTAGCGGTGTTTATTAGCATGGCGGTGGGTTTAAGAAGGTTTATATTACTCACGTTTATAAGGTGATGGGTTTGAGGAGTGTATGGCACATGGATGGTTACAATGTCTGATTCCTTTAAAAGCCTCTCAAGCCCCACATACTCCACATGATAGTTTTTCACCAAGCTTTTATCCTCTACAAGGTCGTAGGCAAAGATTCTCATATCAAAGGCATAGGCGAGCTTTACAACATACTTCCCTATCCTACCGATCCCAATAACTCCTAAGGTTTTACCAGAAAGGTCAAAGCCAGATAACCCCTCCCGGGAAAAAGTCCCCCTTGAAGTTCTCTGCACCGTCTCTTTCAGTTTTTTTGAAAGGGCAAGCATAAGGGCTATTGTGTATTCTGCCACTGTGATGGATGCATAATCTGGCACATTACAAACTACAATGCCCCTATCCATTGCATACCTTACATCTATATGGTCATAGCCTGTGCTCCTTGTAATAATAAGCTTGAGCTTTGGAAGTTGGTCTATGACTTGTTTACCCACCCGTGAATCCACAAACACGATCACCGCTTCCGCATCCTTATATTTATGCGCCGTATCCTTGTTTAGCCTATCTTCAGAAAATTTCAGTTCAATGTCTTTCATTACTTCTATAAGATACCTTCTTTCCCACTCCTTGGTTTCAAAAACATAAACCAGCATGTCTTTATCCTCCGTGCTTTTGCTCCAAGTATTGTATCATGTGCGAGTTAGTTTATAAAAAACTTGACAGCCCCTTGAGTATTAATATATAATAAAAACAAAACTTCTTAGGAGGTAGATAAAATGAGGAAGCTATTGCTACTTGGAGTGGCAAGCATAGCTCTGTTGGCAGTTTCTTGCCAGCAAAAGCCTGCGGAACAGCCTGCAGAGGAGCAAAAGCCTGCTGAACAGCAACAACCTGCCGGTGAACAACAACAACCTGCCGGTGAACAACAACAACCTGCCGGTGAACAACAACAACCTGCCGGTGAACAACAACAACCTGCCGGCGAAAAGAATTAAGTATTAACACCTCCGGGGGCATAGCCCCCCTTTAAAATCGGAGGAATGGACATGTATGCTATTATAGAGACAGGAGGAAAGCAGTATAGGGTAAGCCCTGGCGACAGGTTAAAGGTTGAAAAGCTAAACCTAAATCAAGGAGATCTCGTAGAACTTAAGCCTATTTTAATAGGAAAGGAAAACGGAGAGGTTGTCCTTCAAAAGGGAAAGGTTGTAGCGGAAGTTCTGCGCCAAGGAAAGCACAGAAAGGTTATTGTCTTTAAATTTAGGGCTAAGAAAAATTACAAGAGGTGGAGAGGACACAGACAACCCTACACGGAGATTATAATAAAAGAAATACAGGAGGTGTGAAGGATGGCATCCAAGGCAAGCGGTGGCTCAACAAAAAACGGTAGAGATAGTCATTCGAAAAGGTTAGGTGTGAAGAGGTTTGATGGGCAGATAGTTCGTGCAGGAAACATACTGGTAAGGCAAAGGGGCACTAAGGTCTATCCGGGCAAGAACGTGGGCATGGGCTCTGACTTTACCCTGTTTGCTTTGGTGGACGGCGTGGTAAAGTTTGAAACAAGAAAGAATAAAAAGTTGGTCAGTGTTATTCCAATAGCCTAAATTTTTTGGGCGGAGACGATATAGACTATACCAAACAGCCTTTTTTGTGTTTTTATCACTTTAAACCCGTTGGATTCAAGTTCCCTTTTTAGCTCTTCTTCCCTCAAGCTGTTTTCCAATGAGTGTATAAAAAATTCCCACTTATCCCTGCCGAAGAGTATAAGACCCAAAGGTTTTATGGGGAACTTCATAAGAAAAACCAAAAGAGGTGTAAGCCAAAACTTGTTTATATCAAGGATTGCCAATCTTCCTTCGGGCTTTAGAACCCTTTTGGCTTCTTTCAAAAACTGACCTCTGTTGTAGAGATGCCTATATACCAAAGATAGGGTAATGGCGTCAAAGGATGAAGTTTTAAAAGGCATGTTCTCCGCATCTGCAAGAACAAAACTGCAATTGGAACACTTTTTGCGTGCAACCTCTAACATGCTTAAGGAAAGGTCAATGCCTACCCTCAGGGCTCGAGGGTCTGCTTGCAAAAGCACCTCTCCTGTTCCCGTGCCCACATCCAAAAGGGTTTTTGCTCCTTCAATTTCTTTCAACATTGTCCTCTGCCAATCTTTGATCCTGCTAAAGGTTATAAGGTTCAAAAAAGTGTCGTAATGCTTGCTAACAGAAGAAAAAACATCCGCAGTAATTTGTTTATGCTTCATAGCACTTCTACCTCAATGTCTGAGTATGGTTCTCTTTGGTAGGCATCCACTCTACCCTCTTGGTATAAGACCATCAGACCCATAAGATAGGGAACCGGATTTCTGTTTGCCACAAAGCCCAAAAAGGAAAAACTCCTGATACCTTTCGTTATTAGTTCTTCAACCTCTCTCAGGGCGTTTTCAAACTTAGATACATGTATGGGTATTGCTCTTCCCTTTTTCTTTACTTCCCTTTTGTAAGCCTGTAGCTTTCTTTTTATGGTTTTTATCTGTTCCTCCACAATTCCATTGGTGTCTGTTTGGTTATCTTGCCGTGCTGACTCTCCAGATTCCTCTTCAAACATTTGGACGATCTCTTCCAGGGTGTATTTTCTCTCCCTCTTCTTTTTGGGTTCTGGAAAGAGAACTTCCACCTGTTTTTTTAGCAGAAAGACCGCCGCAGAGAGTGCCCTTGCGGGAACCCTTAGGTCAAGAAGCTCCATTTTTCTTATCTCTTGCATGTATAGGTTTGCAAGCTGTGCTATATCTACATTCCAAGGGTCTAACTTCCCTTCCTCCACCAACCGGTAGGCTATGGCAAAGGGGTGCTCTTCTTCATACAGCATGGCATCCTTTCCTGTAGGTGGCTATCTTAAGGAGTTTATAGACTGTATCTTTTATATCCTTTCTATGCACGATCATGTCTATCATACCCTTTTCAAGCAAAAACTCTGCGGTCTGAAAACCCTCTGGAAGCTGTTGTTTTATGGTCTGCTCTATTACCCGGGGTCCCGCAAAGCCTATTAAAGAACCCAGCTCTGCCATGATAATATCTCCAAGGAAGGCAAAGCTGGCAGATACTCCACCCATAGTGGGATTTGTTAGCAGGGTTATATATGGTACTCTTCTTTCTTTCAAAAAGCCCACTCCGATGGAGGTCTTTGCCATCTGCATAAGGGAAAGCATGCCTTCCTGCATCCTTGCACCGCCGGAGGTTATAATGGCAAACAGGGGAATATTTTGCTCTGCGCTTAGCATACATGCCCTGTAGAACCTTTCGCCCACCACCGAACCCATACTGCCACCTATAAAGTTAAAATCCATCACACAGAGGATTATCTCTATATCCTTTAGCTTTCCATGGGCAACTACGATAGCTTCTGTGAGGTTTGTTTCCTTTTGGGCTTGGATGAGCCTTTCTTTGTATGGTTTGCTGTCTTTAAAGTTCAAAGGGTCCGTGGGAAGAATGTTTTCAAAGAGCACGGAATAGTCGGAGAGTAGGGACTTGACCCTTTCCATTGAACCCATGGGGAAGTGATAGTTGCACTTGGGACAAACATTTAGGTTCTCCTTTAGCTCTGGCACATAGAGTATGGACTTGCAGGAGGGACATTTGGTCCATAGTGTCTCCTTCTCCTGCCCCTTTTTCTTAAACCTATCTAAAAACCCCATCTGCAAGAGTAAATTTTAAGGGAAGTTTAGATTTATGATATATAGGATGGCTATCTACACTCTGATGCTTCTCTCCCTTTTGATTTACTTTTTCAACCTTGGTGCCTTTCAGGTTTGGCAACCCAACGAAGCCTTTTATGCAGACGCAAGCAGGCGTATGTTAGAAACAAAGGACTTTATAACGCCCATATACAACGGGGACCTGAGGCTACAAAAGCCTCCTTTGACCTATTGGTTGGTTAGCTTGGGCTTTTATATCTTTGGTGTTAATGAGTTTGCCCTGAGGTTCTTTCATGCTCTTTTAGGGCTTGCCACTGGGCTTCTGTCTGGCATTTTGGCATGGCTTTTAACAAAAAACCTTAAAACCGCCCTGCTTTCCCTTCTTGTTGTGGTTCTCTCTTTGCAATTTTTTGCCAACGCCCATTATGCATCTCCGGAGGTGCCTTTAGCCTTTTTTGTTGCCCTCACTCTGACCCTCTGGTATGGCTATTACATAACAAAAAACACAGCCCTTTTGGTCCTTGCCTTTCTCTCTTCTTCCCTTGGCATGTTGGTAAAGGGTCCAGTAGCCTTTGTAATGCCAGCTTTGATTATTTTTATTTTCCTTCTTTTGGAGGATCGGAGGGAAATTCTAAACAAAAAGTATTATCTTTTGACGCCCTTTGCCCTACTTTTGGGTCTTTGGTGGCATATATACCAAGCTTTGGTTAATGGAAGGGATTTTTTGAATGTCTTTTTTTCAGAAAACTTTAAAAGGGTGTATGCGGGAGAAGACCCGATCTATTTCTATCTTTTGGATACACTAATTAGCTTTTTACCTTACTCTGTGTTTTTCTTCCCTGCCTTGATTTGGGCTTTTTCAAGAAGGGAGCTGAGGTTTGTGGTTGTTTGGACCCTTTCTTTTTTTCTGGTTTTTAGCCTGATAAAGCAAAAAATTCCTGTTTATGTGATGCCTGCCTATCCTGCCATGGCAATAATTACCGCCCACTTTTTGATGGAAGGTCCCTGGGAAAGGCTAAAAAGATTTTGGGCTGTCTTTGTATGCTTTCTCTTTTCTTTGGTGATCCTTTTGGGTGTTTTTTACTTTGACCTTGCCAAGGGTTGGGTTTTGCTCTCTTTGGTGCCTCCTTTGGCACTGCTTTTCGAAAGAAAGCTCGCACCTCTGTTTGGTGCGGTAGTCTTTTACCTTTTCCTTTTGGGGGCTGTCCTTCCTTACTTAGAAGGGCACAGGCACTACAGAGAACTGGGAAGTTTCATAAGGGAGTTGGACCCAAAGGGCGAACTGAAAACCTATCAGTTGGGACACTTTAACCACAATCTACCTTTTTATGCAAAGAGGAAGATCATAAGGGACCAAGCACCCGAGAAGGGTTCAATAGTGATCTTTGAGCTTGGTTCTTTTGACCGCTGTATGCCTTTGAAGATCTTTGAACTGTATAAAGGCTCCGAATCAAGGCTCTTTAAGTTTATGTTAGACACCAAAAGAAAAAGGAACTTTTCTCAGTTTAGGGTTTGCTTATATTTTTAGAGTTGAATGAAGGACAAGTGGAAAGCTATTGCCAACCTTTTGGAGAAGGAAGCGGGCATAATGGTGGAACCCTCTTATGAGGGCTGGGGGGCTGGTTATGACCCTGTTTATGTTCCACTCTTGGAGATGTGGGCAAGGGGAGAGCTTGAGGAGATCCCTCCCATTGCAAAGGTGCCAAAGGGTGTAGTCTTTAATGCGTTGGAGCTTTCAAAGAGGAGTGAAGACTATGCCATAAACTCAGTAAGGCACGAAATATACTATCTTTTGCACACGGACCTCTTTTTGTGGAGGTTGGGGCAAAGGGAGGTGTTCAAGTTTGGCTACCCGCCCACTGTCTTTTTGGTGTTATATTCCCTTTTGGAGTCTTTGAGGGTGGATGAGGAGATTTTAAGGAGCCATCCTTCTTCAGAGGGAGCCCTAAAGCAAAGGTGGGAGGAGGTCTTAAAGAACCTGAGGGATCTATATCCACATCAGGGCTTTGCGGTGGAGTTTGCAAAAGCTTGGCTTGGCTCCTCTGGGCTTTCAAGGGAACTTTACAGGAGCCTTCAGCAGTATTTGCAGAGCAAAAGCAAGGATGCCTACGAAGTGCTTATGGGTGAAATCTTTGGCAGATACAGGGCATACATTGAGCAAGCCCAAACGTTGAACTACATAGACCTCCTTTTGGAAGAGGCAAGGGGAAGGGTAAGAAAGGACGCCCACAAGGGTAGGATTATGACCGATATTTTGAGAAAGCTCCCTGAAAGTTTGCAGACGGTGGTTCAAAATAGCAAAGAACTGAGGGCTGAGGAGCTCCCTGAAGATATAAGGGAAAAGGTGTTTGCCTATCTTAAAAACCTCCCTGAGTGGATGAGGGATTACATAAAACAGATGTCTTACTTAGATATGGTGGAAAGGGACCTAAGGTTCATAACAAACTTTTTGCCCAAAACCTTAGAGACAGATTTAGAGCACAAGGGCTTTTTGCTGTTTTTGATAAAGCCTTGGGATCTGGGCAGTGCTTTGGAGGGAAAGTTCAAGGGCAAAAACTACGGAGAGCTATCCGATAGAGATAAAAGATACATGAAAGAACACGGCTTAAGCGAGGAGGAATTCAAAACTTACAGTAGGCTTCTGAAGGATGTGAGGATCTATGTGGATGCCTTTAAAAGGAAGTTTGAGAGGTTCTTGCCAAAGGAGGAAGAGGGTTGGCAATCTTCTTATGCCATCGGCAAGCGGATAGATTACAAGAGAATTCAAAGGGAGGTGCCCATAAAGAGAGGAAAGTTTTTTATGAGAAGGGAAGTGCCACAGGAAAAAAAGCTTGCCTTTAAGCTTCTAATAGACCTTTCTTCTTCTATGAAGAGGGAAAACAAAGCCATAAACGCCCTAAGGGCACTTTTGCTCTTTTGTGAAACACTTAACGCCCTAAACATGCCCTTTTCCATATCCGCCTTTAGCGAGGATGTTTTTAGCCTAAAGTCCTTTGATGAGGATTACAAGCAGGTTAAATCCAGGCTTTTGAACCTTCCAAACCTTTTGGGTGGTGGCACCAACTTAGAAAAGGCAATTCTTCAGGGCTCGGAGGAGTTGGAGCTCTTTTGCAAAAAGAACCATCTTAGGGGTGTGCTCATAGCCTTCTCGGACGGAGAGCCTACGAGGGGACTAAAGGGGGATGCCCTGAGGTCCCTTGTGAGGGAAGTCAAAGGGAAGTTTCCCGTAGTGGGCGTGGGTGTGGGAAAAGAGAAAAACTATATAGAAGAATACTTTGAGGGCACTGGCATAAGGGTCTCAGAAGTTTCTCAGCTCGGGCAAGCCTTTTTAAGGGTGGTAGAAAATTATTTGAAACGGGCTTGGTCTGAGGTTTAAAATCTCTACTAAATGCTTGGCAAACTGTTGGCTGGGTCAAAAACTTTAGAACACGAAATCCTTCTCCGAAAAGCGGTCTTAAAAATCCCAAGTTCTAACTTTGGGGTGTTTTCACTTTACAAGTATCCTGCAAAGTTCATCCCACAGGTGCCCGCCTTTGTGATGGAAAACTATGCTAAAAAGGGCATGAAGGTTTTTGACCCGTTTGCAGGGTTTGGAACGGTGGGCTATACCGCAAGGGTGTATGGACTTGAGTATGAACTTTGGGACCTAAACCCACTGCTTGAATACTTTCACTCCCTTTGTGAGATAGAACCTAAACCTTTAGACAAAAGCTTGATTGATAAAATCAAAGCCCACCATCAAGAGTTTATTCCAGACTGGTCTAACCTTGAATACTGGCATCCGGTGGAGTTTATTTCACTTCTCTCTAAGGCTTGGGGCCTTTACCATCAGGCTACGGACGAATACACTAAAAAGCTTTTGCTAATTCCACTTCTAAAGCTTACAAAATATTTCTCTTACGCAGATGAGAAGGTTCATAAACTGTATAAATCAAGGTATGCCAAAGAGAAGGTTGAAAAGCTGTTAAAGGAAGACTACAAAGCACTGTTTTATAGCCTACTTGAAAAGGAACTCGGAAATCTGGGACAAAGGCTAAAGGAATATCAAAACCTGAATCCCAAAAAGGTTCATTGCAAAGTGAGAGCAGGTGTTGATGTTCTGGAGGAGGACCTAGAAGAACCTGTGAATATTCTAATAACTTCTCCACCCTACTTGCAAGCTCAGGAGTACATAAGGACTACAAAGTTAGAACTTTTTTGGCTGGGCTTTAAGGAGGACTATATCCGTAGCTTGGCAAAGAAAGAAATTCCATACAGAGATGTTCCAAAAGTTGAAATTTTTTCTGATACATACCATACCTACAGAGCATTTATTGAGGAAAAACATTTGCTTGAACTTTATGACAATTACTTTTTTGCGATTCTTTCTGTATTTGAAAGACTGTCCAAGAAAGTGTTGGATTATATGTTTATCTTTGTGGGACCGGCAAAAATAAGAGGGCAGAAGATTCCGATACATCGGATCGTCATAGAACACATGGAAGGCAAGGGGGATTGGGTGCATGAAAGAACTTACATAGACAAGATCGTATCAAGGGTTATGTTTTCCACCGAGAAGAACCCTGCCACAGGAATAGAAGACCAGAGGATGGATAAAGAGTATTTAGTGGTTTTGAAAAGGAGATAAGCTGGATGTTCTTAACGAAGGGACATTTAGCTTCTCCCAACAAATTTAAGGAGTTAGAAGGTTTAAGGAACTTTCTGTCTAAGCTTAAGACAGATTATCAACTTCCCTTTGATGAAGAAGATCTATCAATGCTTTTGCTGTCTGTTCTCAGATGCGATGATATTAGCGGTAGTTATGGCATACTGAAGAAAAAAGGGAGGAGAAGATATATAGATGAATTAAAAGTAAAAGCGTGGTTAGAGGAAAATCTTATACCCAACACGGTAGTATTACGAATGGACGACCCTGAAATTCTTAAGCTACTATTCTTTTCCATTGAGATCACCTATAGCATGTTTTTAGGAGAGAGTAGGGCTACTGTAATGCAAAAGGGATTTAGGGAAAGGAGAAGAAGCTTTGAGGCAATAGTGGTAGATCAATTTGTAGGAAAGCTTGGAGAGGCTGCGGTCAAAAGATTTTTGGAAGATCATTTCAATGTAAATGTGGAGCTGGACTGGGACATTTCTCCACAAAGGGAAAGACACATAAACGATATAAAAACGCAAACAAACTTATAAGCATAAAAACTTCTCCAAGTTTGACAGGTGTATGGGCTGAGGCGGATAAGGGATACGATTATGGAATAATGGTTAAATGTTCCGTCCCACTCCATCCTCTTCTGCAGTTCTTTATTGAGGTGTGTGGTTTCAGAAATCTCTTAGACTTCGCTAAAGAAAGGTTAGGTCCAGAAGCCTTCTATTTTGATAGCATTAGGGATAGAATATTTAGCAGTGGGCAATGCGGTCAGATAAAGACAAACTTTGCATGTTATGTTTGTGGGTATTTTGAAGTTTCAGATGAAAACCTGAGAAAAGAGGGAGAAATACTTGAATATTTGGGAGTAGTAAGAGAAGAAAGGCACTTGGTTAGGATAGATAAGCTAAAATACACACGCAGTAGTTGGGAAGAGTTTCTAAAGTTAGTGGGACTTCACTAAATAGCGGAAGATATC
>Ga0308398_1000607_pt1 | contig 21996 bp, 23 predicted proteins | sample Hotspr20SampleT9_FD_202360 | JGI IMG/M metagenome (GOLD analysis project Ga0308398, IMG submission 202360) | Hot spring phototrophic mat microbial communities from Mushroom Spring, Yellowstone National Park, Wyoming, United States - 20051001_T9 ...
ATGTAATCATCAAGATGTTTTTGGAAGGGTTGCTGGAACATCTCCATTGCCAAGACAAACCTATAACCCTCCTGATAGAGCCTTTTTATAACCTCCTCTTGGAACTTGTGATCCTTTGGGTTGTCGTGGGTCTCCGGAAGGTATATAACCTCTGCTTCCTCCAAAGAAGGAGAACCAAAGGCAAAAAGGCTAAGGAACATCAAAGCTATACTCCATCTGAATAGCATTTTCTCCATCTGAATAATAATGTCTCCTTTCTCCTACGATGTAAAAGTTTAAAGCCTGATAGAGCCTTATAGCCCTCAGGTTTGACTTTCTAACATCCAGTTGCACCTTTTTAACCTTGCCCCTTAGCCTGTTTAAAACCTCCATTAAAAACTCCTTTCCGATGCCTTTGCCCCAGTAAGCCCGGTCTATTCCAAAGGTCATAACATGGGCACAGTCTTCTATCAGCCAAAGGACGCAGTATCCCACAAGCTTGCCCTCCACCTCCGCCACAAACCTAACCGAGTAAGGAAGCTTAAACTCCCCCTCAAAGCCCTCCCTACTCCACGCATCGGTGGTAAAGTTCTCTTTGTTGATTCTGAAGACCTCCGGCATGTCTTCTTTTTCCATTTCCCTCACCTTTACCATCCCATATAATTTTAGTCATGCGTATTGGAATAATAGGCTTTGGAAATATGGGAAGTGCCTTTGGGGAGGGATTAAAAAGGTCCGCAGAGGTAGTAGCCTTTGACACGGACGCAAGAAAGAGGGAGAAGGCTTTGGAGATGGGAATAGGATGGGCAAAGGACTTGGAATTTTTGGTTGCAAACTCAGACCTTTTACTGCTTGCGGTAAAGCCCAAGGATGCGGGAAAGGTCCTTGAAAGCCTCAGGGGAAGGATGGAGGGAAAGGTCCTGGTTAGCATTGTGGCAGGGCTATCTCTAAAAAAGATTGAAGAGCTTTTGGGAAAGGAAAAGGTCATAAGATGCATGCCCAACTTGGCTGTGGCGGTGGGCAAGGGTGCTATCGCCTATGTGTGCAACGAGCTTGTGGAAGAAAGGGATGAAGAGCATTTCAAAGAGGGTTTTTCTAAGTGTGGAAGCTTGCACAAGGTGGAGGAAGGCTTGATGGATGCCTTTACTGCCTTGGCGGGTTCTGGTCCTGCCTTTGTGATGAAGTTTATATCTGCCCTCTGCTTGGCAGGAGTCAGAGAGGGCTTTAGCTACCAACAGGCAAAGGACATAGTCTTGGATACCATAGAGGGAACAGTCCTTATGCTTAGGACCTTTGGAGGGCATCCGGAGGAGTGGGTCAGCAAGGTTGCCTCTCCCTCCGGCACCACCATAGAGGGCATAAAGGTTTTGGAAGAGAGGGCTTTTTCGGGCATCTTAATGGAATGCATAAGGGAAACTACCAACAGATGCAAACAGCTTGGCTGAGCTTTAGGTTCAAGAATGCCTTGGTAGGGCTAAAACCTTACGACCCAAAGGATGGCACATTCACACTTAGGCAAATTCATTCGGACAGGGTGGTCCTCTTGGATGAAGAAAGCCAGGAGGAGGGGGATGCTATTATAACCACGAGAAAGAACTTCCCAGTGGGTGTAAGGACCGCAGACTGCGTACCCTTGGCTTTTTTGGGGGAGAGGGCTGTGGGTGTGGTGCACGCGGGTTGGAGGGGTATAAAGGCGGGCATTGTGGAGAGATTTTTAGAAAGGTTTTTGCCCATTGAGAGTGAACCCTTTGTTTTTGTGGGACCTTCCGCCAAAGCTTGCTGTTATGAGGTGGGTGGGGAATTCAAAGAGGACTTTAAAATGCTACACTACAGGAATGGAAAGTTATACATGGACACCCAACTGGAGGTCCTAAAAAGGCTAAAGGACTACGGACTAAAAAAACTCTTCGTCTACGGCGAATGCACCATATGTAATGAAAAGTTTCCTTCCCACCGAAGGGACAAGACCTCTCAAAGAATGATACTCTTTGCCCTGCTAACATGATCGGAGATTTTATGCTCTGGCTTGAGGAGGTGGGTTCAACACAGAGCGTTCTTAAAGAGTTCTCCTTTCCCTACGGCACTGTAGTGGTGGCAAACAGGCAAAGGGATGGCAGGGGAAGGTTTGGAAGAAGATGGCACTCACAAGAGGGTGGGGTTTATTTTAGCTTTCTTTTGAAGGCGGAGGATTTTAAAGAGCTTTTGCCACTGCCCCTGGTGGTGGGCTACGGCGTCCTCTTGCAAATTGAAAGAAAAGGATTTAAACCTATGCTAAAGTGGGTCAATGATGTGTATATATCGGGTAAAAAAGTCTGCGGCGTCCTCGTGGAAAGGTCTAAAGAAAAGGTAGCGGTGGGCGTAGGCATAAACCTAAACCAGAGGGAATTTCCATCGGACCTTATGGCAGCATCCCTTTACATGCTGAGGAATGAGGTTTTTGAAAAAAAGGACTTTCTCCTTGAGACGTTGGAAACCCTTAACAGGGTTTTGGAGGAGTTCAAAAACTTTGGCTTTGAAAAATTCAGGTCTGCCATAAGGCAAAGGCTTATGTTCTTGGGAGAGGTGGTTGTTGTTTATTCTCGGGAGCCCTTAGTGGGCATCTTTGAGGACATAGACCAAGAGGGTAGCCTACTGCTAAGAACTGCCCAAGGGCTTTTAAAGTTCAACGCAGGGGAGGTTAGCCTTAGAGGTTCAAAGATACCTTAGTATGGTTAGGTCCTTTTGGTCTGCCACTATACGCATCAGGGCTTCGTAGGCTATTCTATATCTTGTGTATTCCATGATGCTTTTCGAGAGGTCTGCATCCTCAAGGTCAGACTTTTGCTTTTTGAGGACAACATCAAGGTTTTCCTGGGTGGGTTGTAAGTTTTTGACCGTTGAAAGCACAGAGCCCACCTCGGACCTCCTCAGGGAGACCAAGTCGCCCGCCCTGTTTAGGGAAAAGAGGTCAAAGTCATCTGGGTGAAACCCACCCTGCAGTTTTTCCCTGACCCTACTGACCGCCTGAAGGATGTTTGGGTTTTCAAAGCCCGTAGATAGATCTCCGCTTATGCTATCAAACTGAACGCTTGCGGACAGTTCTACCGTGGATAAGGCAAGGGAGTAGCTACCGTCAGGATTTTGAGAGACAAAGGCATGTAGTTTGTCTCCGAAATTGTCGTTTATGTCCTGTGCCAACTCCTGAATGTTTTGGGGCTCGCCTGCACCGCCGTAGTTGATGGTGTAGGTGTTTGAACCAACCTGCAAGATTATAGCACCGGGGGTAGTAAAGTTTGTGGTGGGAGAGGCATAAGAGACATTTGATATATAAAGATTGCTTCCAAAAACCCTATCTCCTCTGAGAAAGACCGAGACCTTTGAGTTCTCCGACACCCAAACCTCAAAGTCTTGGGAACTGGCGGTGTAATTCAAAGTTCTTGGGTCAAAGGGTTTTACCGTCAGGGAGGAGCCACCAAATAGATAGTTCTGTCCAAGTTTGTCGTTTGCCCTATCCAAAAGCTGTCCTAAGCCCTTCTCAAATTGCCCAACCAAGGCAGAAACTTGGTCCGGAGTAATGGTTGCACTGTTTTTTGCCCTAAGGGTAGTTGCGTAAAGCCCTTTTAGCGTATCCCACATCTTCCCAAGGGTAAAGTCTGCGTAGGTGAGGTTTGTGTCTGCAAAGAGCCTGTTTTGGGAGTGTTGGGAAAGCTGGGCGATCTCTTTCTTTAGCTCAATCACGTTGTATGTGGCGGTAGGCTCATCGGAGAGAGCCCTCAACCGCCTTCCCGTGGAAACATCCAGAGTTTTTTCTGATAGCCCTTTTTTTATCCTCGCATCCTGCTCAATAAACAACGAGAAAAGCAAATTATCTGGCACCTTCATAGCCCTTCACCTCAAACCATGTTTAAAGTTGTCCGGATAAGCTCATCCATGGCACTAACCACCTTTGCCAAAGCTTGATAGCTCCTTTGAAGTTGAAAAACCTCCATAAACTCCTTATCAATGGAAACACTTTGCATCTCCTGAAGTCTGGCGTTCAGAGAACTCAGCACGGCGTTCTCAATATCATACTGCTTTTTATAGCTGTTAAGGTTACCTGCAATGGCATTCGTTAGACCCTGATAGATGTTTTTAGAATTATCCCACCAGAGCCTTGAAAATTGGTTAAACTCGTCCGCCCTTGAATAATCCAAGTTAGACAACTGAGTGGAAAAATCGCCCGCCACATTTATGTCTGAAATACCCAAACCCTCAAAAACCCTTCCACCCACCATACCGTTGCTGCCCGTTATGGTGTAAGAAGGGTCGGAGGACGTGATCTGAAGGGTGTAGGTGCCATCTGGATTGGCAACCACCGCCGCACTAAAACCCACCCCGGCGGAGTTTATGGCGCTTGCCAGGTCTGTAAGGGTGTCCGTTGATGTGTAGTTGATGATGACGGAAGAAGAACCGTTCAATGTGATGGTCCCAGAGGTGCCTAAGGGGTCTGTAGAGTTGGCATAGTTTAAAGTCCAATAATATTCTGTTATGCCAGTTCTTGCCGGTAGCTTTACCTCGCTTATGAGCTTTTTTGCCAGCTGGTCAAGCCTGTTTTGGTAATCTTGCAGGTCTGCGATGGCGTCCAAACCACCCTTTAGCCTACCGCCGGATATCTCACCCGATATATCCACTTGGGAACCGTCCTTAGATTTCCAAAGGACCCTTTTGTTTGCACCGTCGTAGGCTATCTCCCAGCTAAACTTGTCCTCCACCAACGCAAATCCCTTTGAGGTTTCCACCTTAACCCTGCCTATGTCATCCTCTTGCACTCTGATGTTTATGTATTCGGAAAGCTCCCTCAAAAGACGATCCCTTTCGTCTAAAATGTTTTTGTAGTCCTGCCCCCTTGCGTAGGTCTGGGCGTAGGTGACGAGAATTTCTTGGTTTAACTTGGCAAGCTTCTTAGTTATAGAATTTACCTTATCCACATACTGACGCATGCTATAGTCAATGGATTGAGAGACGGTATCTAAATTCTTCTTTCTGTCCTTTAGATAGCCCACCAAAGAGTTTGCAGACTGAACCAGCTTAGCCCTTGCCCCTTCGTTGGTTGGGTCCTTCATTAGGTCCTGATAGCTTGTAAAAAAGCTGTTTAGGTATTCTAAACCGCCCAAGCCTTGGTTAAACTCTTGAAAGATCTCTTCTACCCTTGTATTATTTTTTGTCCTCTCATCCAAAGAGGAGACCAAAGATAGTTGGGCGTTCCTCTGCTGGACATAGTGAAGGCTTTTAACCCTTTCAATGGTCTCTAAACCTATACCGTATGGGGCAAAGGTTTTCATTACAGGGTCTTCCTGTGCATAGTCCGGGTTGTTGGCGTTCAGGATGTTCCTGTTTCTTATGTCAATAGATTTCCTGAATATCTCAAGTCCCTGAGAAACTATTCCTAAGGTCCCTCCAAACATGGCTCACCTTTTAATATCGTCTCCTTTGAAAGAAGTTTAAACCAAAAAGCCCTGAAGTTCTCTTAGCTTTTTAACGGGGTCTTGGCTCTTCATCAAGCTTGTGCCTATCAAAAAGGCGTCCGCACCAAGGTTCTCAAACTCAAGCACCTGCTCCCTTGTTTCTATTCCGCTTTCCACCACCACAAACTTAGCACCAAGCTCCTTAAGTTTTGGCACCAAAGCCCTTGATAGGTTAAGGTCTATCTTCAAAGTTTCTAAATCCCTGTTGTTTATGCCAATGATGTGGGCGCCAGCCTTTAAAGCCCTCTCTGCTTCCCTTAGGTCAAAGACCTCCACAAGGACAGACATACCAAGCTCCTTTGCATAGCTAATAAGCTCCTCCAAAACCCTCTGCTCAAGGGCTCTGACTATCAGCAAAACTGCATCCGCACCAAAGGCTTTTGCCTCAAGCACCTGCAACGGGTCAAAGATAAAGTCCTTCCTCAACAATGGCAGTGGGCAATTATGCCTTACCTCCCACAGGTCCTCCAAGGAACCCTTAAAGTGCTTATCCTCAGTTAAAACCGATATGGCAACCGCTCCACCTTCCCAGTAAAGTTTTGCCTGCTCCTTTGGGGAGACCTCCCCTATAAGACCAACGGAGGGGGATGCCTTTTTAACCTCCGCTATGATCCTTGTCCGACAGCTCTTTAGTGCATCCTCAAAGCTATAAGATCTATCCCTTTCCTTAACCTTCTCCCAAAGAGATTCTTCGTATTCTTTGTCCCTTCTGAGGGTTTGCCTTTTGTAAGAGAGTACTTCTTCGAGAAAGCTCAGGGATATATCCTCCTGTAGTTTTTACCTTCCTTTTTGTAGATGGCTTCCACAAAAAAGCCATTTTCAGATAACTCCTCATAGATTTCCCTTGCCTTTTGCTCTCCCTTTATAGCAAGAACTACACCGCACCTTGGGTCTATCTCGTCTGGAATGGGGATAAGCTTAGCCCTTCCTTTTAGATATTCCTCAGCCCTTGTGCCCTCCGATATGGCAGAAAAGGTTATAAAGTGGTCTGGCTTTTCCGCAAATGGGTTCAACATCATCAAAATGTGCCTTAGATGTAGCTTCACTCCAAGAGAATGGAACTTTATCCAATACCAGAGGGAGGGCTCAATTGCGGTGGAGACCTTTTTAACCTGTGCTATGACCTTGTCCCCTTCCTTTTTCAAGCTAAGAAGTTGATTGCCCGTTTGCTTGCACCAATTGAATATGTCCCTCTCAAAGCCCGGGTCCGTGGATATTACGGTTATAACCTCACCCTCCTTTAACCTTTTTATGTTCTCTGAGGTGATCACTATGGGCAAAGGACACATAAGACCAGACAGGTCTAAAACCTTTTCCTTTCCCCTTTCCAAAACCTCCATGGCAACACCTCACACTGCAATCTTTACTGCCTGTTCTTTGCCTTCAAAGCCTGCTATATAAAGCTTTAACATATTGGCACACTTACTTAAATTCTCCTTTAGCTCTACATCCATAAGCTCTGCAGGATGGTTAAGGTAGAAAACAACCAAGGCACTGCCCTCTTCTAAGCCCACTGGCATAGAGATGGTCAAACTGCTTTGGTCTATAAGGCACTCTTTTACGGAACTGTCCTTCAAAGAAAAAACCCTTATAGCTTTAAGCTTGAACATTTCCTTAACACCACTAAGATATTCCTCTGGTCCTTTGCTGTCAAGCAACTCTAATAGTTTAAGCATCGTTTCCTTCTGTCTTTTTTCCCTCTCAAGGGCTGAAAGTTCCCTCTGAAGGCTTCTGTATGCCCTTCTCAGTTCCCCAAAATACCCTCTATCCCTCTGAAGGCTCCTAAGCAGTTCCACAGAGGAGGGAGAAAGACCCAACGCCAAAGTTAAAGGAAAAACCAAAAGTCCCTTCAAGCCAAAGTTATAAACGCCAAGGGCAGTGGCGGAAAGAACAGATATAAAAAGAGGCACAAGATTTTTGGGAAAGCTAAAGAGGGAGGGCACCAAAAGGGAAAAAATAGCCAAAGATTCTCCCGAGAAGAAGGCCAAGGGTAGAAGGAAGACGAAGTCTATGTAGTCGTTCAGCCTTCTGAGCTTGAAAGAGTAAAAATAATTCACCAGGGCGGTAGAAAGATAAAGGGAAGACACAACCACCAGCACCGCCTTTTGGATGTATCCCGGGAGGTAAAGGAGGGCATGGAGGGTAAAAAACAGAAAAAGCAGAAATCTTGAAAAGGTAATTAAAAACACCTTATTTAACCACACAGTGCTAATATTATATCCTTAATGGAAAAGAAGATAAACATAAGCCTCCTTTTGGAAAGCTTCCACAATTTGGAGAAGGCTTACGCAGACCTAAAAAAGCTTATCTCTTTGGGCAAGGAAGAGTTTGTTAAAAACAAACTTATCCAAGACAAGGTTAGGGTAGATTTCAACTTAGCCTTTGAAAGCTGTATGAGACCATGCAGGCATCTTTCGGTGGTTTTTGGTCTGAAGACCTCCTCAAAGGATTGTTTGGTAAAACTTGGAGAGAAGGTGGGCTATGAGGATCTTGAAACCCTCCAAGCCTTTACAGATTTTTATTTTAAATACAGGGACCTAAAGGAGGCAGTCCAGCCGGAGGAACTATACGATTTCTTGGAAAAGAACCTACATGTTTTTAAGGATTATGCAAGGGCGGTGGTAGAGTATGTTAAACAAACCACCGGCAATTATCTTCTCATAGACTTTGAACTTCTAAAGGAAAAGGCAAAGTTTGTTAAGGATTCTGTAAATAAAATAAACTTCGTCCTATCGGTGGGCTTGGAGGAGTTCAAAAAAAAGCCCATGTATCACGACAGGGTCAAATACTTTTATCAGGTGGCTTACGATTCCCTTTTTGACATTTGCAAACATCTTGCACCAAAGTTTGGCATAAAAAAATTCGGCGATGATTGCCTTTTAAAGATGGTGGAAGGCGGTATAATTTCCCCTCAGGACTACCCAGTTCTGCTTAAAATGATGAACTTAAAAAACAAGATTATAAGCACTTGGGACATAGATTTGGAAAGCCTATACAAAGAATTAATGGAACTCAAAGACCATTTTGAACCAGTGCTAAAGGAAATATCCTCTTCTCTCAAAAGCCTGTTAGATAAAATCGCCAGCCATCAAAAACAACTCCAACAAAACAGCCAAGGGCAAGAAAGGGACCAAAGGGAATAGCAAAGTTCATGCTTTTATGTTTTATCAGTATAGGAAGTACATAAAGGAGCCCAAAGAGGGAGCCCAAAAAGACCGCACTGACCACACCCCATATGCCCGTCCAACTACCTATAAGAGCCATAAGCTCCACATCTCCAAACCCAAGCCCCTCAAACTTTCTGACTTTTTTGTAGTAAAGGTATATAAGTAAAAAGGGCAAAGCACCCGCCAGTATTCCCAAAAGGCTCTCATAAAGGCTAAAGTCCTCCCTAAAGACAGAGATAATCACACCAAGGGCTGTCCCACCCAACATCAAGGGCTCCGGTAGGCTAAAGGTATCCCAATCTAGCAGGCTAAGCACCAGCAGTAGGGAAAAGAATACGTAAAGCCCAAGGGCGGTAATACTAAAGCCCCATTTGTAATAAGAGAGAACCGCCAAAAAGCCACCAAAAGCCTCTACCAAAGGGTATCTGATGGATATTTTGGCAGAGCAGTTTGGACATTTTCCCCTCAAAAGGAGGTAGGAAATTATTGGGATGTTGTTATACCACTTTATGGGTGTTTTACAGCTCGGACAGTGGGAGGGAGGCTTAACAATGGACATACCCCGAGGGATTCTGTATATGAGCACATTGTAAAAGGAACCAAGCACCGCACCAAGCAAAAAAAGGAAGATGTAAATCATAGCATTATTTTATGCATTCTATTATTGCTATTAGTGTTTGGTGTGTATCATGGCTTGTTGCAAGCCCTTTACAGAGCGGAGATCATAAAGGATATGTCCTTTTGGGGCATTGAATATTATCAAGGACTTACCCTTCACGGAGTTATAAACGCCATAGTTTTCACCACAATGGTGATCGTAGCCTTGGGCAACGCAGTTTTTCTCTACTACCTTAAAAAGCCGCTAAGACCGGCAATCCAATGGACAAGCTCCCTTCTGATGGTGGTGGGCACCCTTATGGCTGCTTGGGCCATGTTTGCAGGCAAGGCAAACGTGCTTTATACCTTTTACCTCCCCCTTACCGCACACCCAACCTTCTACATAGGCGCCGTTTTGCTCTTGGTGGGTTCAATTATACCTCTCCTTGACTTGGTTCCCAACTACATAGCGTGGAGGAGGGAAAACCACAATGAGAAGGCGCCCTTGGCAGTGTTTGGCATGCTGGTAAATCACATCATCAGAACAATTTTAAGCCAACAGTGGTATAATTTAACAAACTATCTTAGGGGGTAAGGATGAAGTTGCACGAGCATCAGGCAAAGGAAATTCTAAAAAAATACAACCTTCCTGTTCCAGAGGGTAAGGTAGCCTTCAGTTTGCAGGAAGCCAAGCAGGTGGCAGAAGAGCTGGGTGAATTCCCATTGGTGGTTAAAGCGCAGGTGCATTGCGGTGGGAGAGGTAAGGCAGGTGGTGTAAAACTGGTAAAAAGCATGGAGGAGCTTGAAGCTGCGGTGGAGGGTATGCTTGGAAAGGTGCTAAAGACCTTTCAATGTCCCGACGGAAAGCCCGTAAAAAGGGTCTGGATAGAGAAGGCAACGCCCATAGAAAAGGAGTACTATCTTTCCATAACCTTAGACAGGGCAGTCTCTAAGCCTGTGCTGATGGCTTCTGCGGAGGGTGGTATGGAGATTGAGGAGGTGGCAAAGGAAAAGCCGGAAGCCATCCACATGCTACACATTGACCCAGACCTTGGTCTCATGCCCTCTCAAGCAAGAAATCTTGCCTTTAAGCTGGGTCTGCCCGTTAATGATTTTGTAAAGATCGCCCTGGGTTTGTATAGGGCTTATGAGGAGTTGGACGCCAGCCTTGTGGAGGTAAATCCTTTGGTGCTTACAAAGGATGGCAAGCTTGTTCTTTTGGACGCCAAAGTGGAGATTGACGACAACGCCCTCTTTAGGCACAAAGACCTGGAGGAGATGGAGGACCTGACCCAGCTGGACCCATTGGAGGTGGAGGCAAAAACTTACAGCCTAAACTACATAAAGCTTGATGGAAACATAGGCTGTATGGTAAATGGTGCAGGGCTTGCCATGACCACCATGGACATAATCAAGCTGGCGGGTGGTGAGCCCGCAAACTTCTTGGATGTGGGTGGCGGTGCCAATGTGGAACAGGTCGCCAACGCCTTTAGGATTTTGATGGCAGACAAGAACGTAAAGGCAGTGTTTATAAACATATTCGGTGGCATTCTAAGGTGCGACAGGCTTGCCAATGGGCTCATTGAAGCGGCAAAGATAGTGGAGATAAAGGTGCCGGTGGTGGTTAGGATGGAGGGCACCAACGTGGAGGAAGGTAAAAGAATTCTCTCGGAATCTGGGTTGAACTTCATAACTGCCGAGGACATGTGGGACGGTGCCAAAAAAGCGGTAGAGTTGGCTAAGTAGTCAAAAATCTATGATTTAAAGCATTGAATGTTCTGTTAGGTTTGGATAATATTTAAGGCGTGAAGAATTTAGACATAGACCTGAAACTCCTTGAGCTCTTTTGCTGTGTTTATGAAAAGGGGAGCATCTCAGAAAGTTCAAACTGCCTGCATCTTTCCCAATCTACCATAAGCTTTCACTTGCATCAGCTTGAAAACCAAATAGGACTCAAGCTTTTTTACAAAAAGGGCAGAAAGCTCGTTCCCACCAGCACAGCCCAAATGCTCTACCCATACGCTAAAAAGGTTCTTGAGCTAAAGCTTGCGGTAATAGAGGAGATAAAGATGCTCTCTGGTTCCTACAGGGGACTTGTAAAAGTGGGGGCGAGCTCAGCTCCCGGAAGCTACATACTTCCCGACCTTATATCGGACTTTCTATCTAAGAACAGACATATAATGATAGAGTTTTATGTTAGCGATTCTAAGGGGGTGGTGGATAAGGTAGCAAAGGGCGAGTTGGATTTAGGTGTAGTTGGCGCAAAGATGCCCTTTAGTATGCTCAAGTATGAAAATCTATGGTGGGACCAGATCCACATTGTAGGTGGCAATGGAGTGGATCCAAGGCTGAATTTGGAGGACCTAAAGACCTTGCCTTGGGTTCTGAGGGAAGAGGGCTCCGGCACAAGAAGGCTCTTGGAAGAAGCCCTTTACAAGCTTGGAATAAATCTAAAGGAGCTGAAGGTTCTTATGATTACAGATAAGAACGAGGTCATATTGGATATGCTAAAAAAGGTCAAAGCCCTATCCTTTATGTCCTCCTTAGCACTCAGAAAATACAGAGGCATAAGGCAGATAAAGGTGAAGGGCTTTGAACCCATAGAGAGGGAGTTTTACTTGGTCTTTGATGAAGAGAGACCCATGCCACCGGCGGTTAGATATTTTGTGGAAGAGTTAAAAAGGCGTAGCTTTGTGGAAGCGAGCCCATGAGATTTGTGCCCGTGGGAATTGCGGGACATGTAGACCACGGTAAAACCACCTTGGTGAAAGCCCTGACAGGCATAGATACAGATCGGTTGCCTGAAGAAAAAAGTAGGGGTATGAGCATTGACCTTGGCTTTGCATACTTGGACTATCCCGAGAAAGGGCTAAGGGTAGAGCTCATAGACATACCCGGTCATGAAAGGTTCATAAAGAACGCCATAGCGGGTTTGGCTTGCGTAAGGGGTGTGCTTTTGGTGGTGGACCCGGTGGAGGGCGTAATGCCGGAGACTATAAAGCATACCCAACTCATCAAAGCCTTTGGCATACACCACTGCGTGGCGGTTCTAACAAAGGCAGACAGGGTGGATGAGGAAACCTTAGAACTTGCAAGAATGGAGCTTTCGGAGTTTTTGAAGGATATGGGGCTAAGGGCTTATGGGCTGTGTGCGGTCTCCGCTTTGAGCGGTAGTGGATTGGAGGAGTTGAAGAAGACAATAGGCGAGTATGCGGAGGAGATTTCAGGTGCCGGCGTTGAATTTTTACGCATAGTTTTGGATTCAGCCTTCAATGTAAAGGGCTACGGGACTGTCCTGAGGGGTAGTTGTGTATCTGGTAGGGTTGAAGAGGGAGACAGTTTGAGCCTTGAGCCCTTGGGCTCTGAAGTTAGAGTAAAGAAAATTCAAAATCATGGCGTATTTGTAAAGGAGGGAAAAGAAGGGGAAAGGTTGGCTCTGTTGGTGGCTGGTGTTGAGCCCTCTCAGGTGGAAAGGGGCTTTGTGCTTGTTAAGAAGGGACAGATCGCAAAGAGCAGGCATCTCTTGGTGGAGGTGGAGGGAGAAATGCCAAAGGGTGAGGGGAGCCTTTTCTTTTATATGAGGGAAATAAAGTTCAAACGAAAAAAGGTCTCCGAAAAGGTCTATCTTCTTACCTTGGAAGAGCCGGTGTGTGCTATCTTAGGGGATAGGGGACCCATCCTTGATGCGTCCGGACAGCTATTTGCCAGCTATAGGGTGATACACCCAAAGCCCACGGTAAAAAGGAAAAGATTTATAAAAGAACGTTTGGATGTCCTCAAGGAAGACCCAATCTCTTACTTTCTTTCTGAGGCTGGTTTTAGGGGGCTCCCTTTGGAAGGGCTCAGCTCTCTCTTTGGGGTGCATATAAATCCGAGCAAGCTTGGGGCGGTAAGGATAGGGGATAAACTCTTTGCACCCACTGTGGTGGAAGGGCTAAAGGAAAAGCTAAGCGCCACCCTTAGCACCAAGGGGGGCTTTTTGCCCTTGGAGGAGCTGAAAAGTTCTCTCCGATTAAGCGAGGAACTTTTGAAGTATATCCTGTCTCAACTGAAGGGCTACAGACTTGTAGAAGGCTATATTTTAGACGAGAGAAGGGCAAACTTGGAAGAGTTGGAGGGCTTTCGGGAACTTTTGGAGTTTATGAAGGGTTCTATAAGGGAGGAGGCTGAATTGGAGAGGTTCAAGGAAGTTCTTCCCTTGGCAGTAAGGAAGGGAAAGGTTCATAGCTTGGGAGAAAGGCTTTACATACTTGATGAGGACCTAAGGGAAGTTTTGTCTAAGCTCAGGTCTTTGGGAGATGGCTTTGAGGTTCAGCAGGCAAAGGCACTGCTTGGATTGAGTAGAAAGTATTTGATCCCGCTTTTGGAATACATAGACCACCTTGGATACACCAGGCGAGAGGGAAATCTCAGGAGGCTCATAAAGTGAAAGAGCTTTTGAGAAAGATCCCACAGGTGTCCAAGCTCATAGAGGAGTATGGAAAGGTCCATGGAGATAGCCCACTGCTTAGGATGGCAATAAAAAGTGCGGTGGATAAGGTAAGAAGGGAGGTTTTGGAGGGCAAAAGAAACCATCTGGAAGACGTTAGGTTGGTTATAGAGGAAGAGCTAAAAAGGCTAAAAAGGACAAACCTAAGAAGGGTAATAAACGCCACGGGGGTGGTCGTAAACACAAACTTAGGAAGGTCTGTCCTTTCGGAGGAGACCGCTAACTTTATAAAAGAAATCGCCACCCATTACAGCAATTTGGAGTTTGACTTGGAGGAGGGTAAAAGGGGTTCAAGGGTGCGTTTGGTGGAGAAGCTATTGGTAGATTTGATTGGCTGTGAGTCTGCCCATGTGGTAAATAACAACGCTGGGGCGGTCTTTTTAGTGTTGAACACCCATGCAAAGGAGAGGGAGGTTATAGTCTCCCGGGGCGAGCTTGTAGAAATTGGGGGGAGCTTTCGTATTCCGGACATTATGAGGGCTTCTGGGGCAATCTTGGTGGAAGTGGGCACCACCAACAAAACAAGGCTACAGGATTACAAAAATGCCATCAGCTCAAACACTGCCCTGATAATGAAGGTGCATAAGAGCAACTTTTACATGGAGGGTTTTGTAGAAGAAGAGAAGGCGGAAGAGCTTTTGGGCTTGGGTCTGCCTGTCTACTATGACGCGGGTAGTGGTCTTCTTATGGACCTAAGAAAGCTCGGTATAAATTACGAAGAGCCCTCCTTTGAGGAGCTTATAGAGAAAGGTCTGCATTTGGTCTCCGGTAGCGGAGATAAGCTCTTGGGCGGTCCCCAAGCGGGGCTGATCTTAGGAAAGAGGGAGTTTGTGGAACCCTTGAAGAAAAATCCTCTTAGTAGGGTTCTCAGGATTGACAAGCTTACCCTCTCAGCCCTTGAGCATACCCTAAGACTTTACAGGGAAGAGAGGTATGAGGAGATACCCACCCTGCGTATGCTTTCCACAACGGAGGAAGAGCTAAAGAAAAAAGCCAAAAAGGTGGCAAAATACTTAAAAAATGTAAAGGGGTTAAGTGTATCTATTGTTAGAGAACTCTCAGTGTGCGGAGGGGGAAGCCTACCAGAGCTAAAGCTACCTACCTATTGCGTGGCAATAAAGCATCAAAGGATTAGCCCTCAAGAGTTATACAAGTGGCTGTTAAAACAGGAGCCTCCAGTGGTTGGCAGGTTGAGGGATGATTTGCTACTGCTTGACATGAGAACGGTCCTTGAGGAGGATATAAAGCCTCTGATTTCGGTGCTTAAGGGTTTAGAGTTCTAAATTTTCAAACGAAAAGGCGAATACCCTTCCAAACTTTCTGATGAAAAATTTTTTCTGGCTGATTAATCTTATTACAAACTTATGTAGGAGGTTGTAAAATGGACAGGAGGAATTTTATCAAGCTTTCTGTAGGCAGTCTTGCCCTTTCAGTTCTTAACTTTCCTCAGCTTTCATTCTCTTCGACCAATAAAGAAAGGGCGAAGCTGATATATTCTGCCAAGCTTCCCTACGAGGATAAAGTTAGGCTTTGGCTACCGGTGCCTATGAACACAGATTATCAAAGGTTGTTAAGCTTGGAAATAAAAGGCACTCATTCGTTGAGTAGGCTTACTAAAGATGCGGTATATTCGGCACCCATACTATATTTGGAGTTTCCCGACAAGAATGAAAAGCAGGTGGAAGTTATATTTGATGTGGAATTTTGGTCAAGGAATGTAGATTTGAAGAAATTACCAAAGAACAATACCCGCATACCTTCTGAGGTTGCCCTTTATCTCAAACCTACCCAACATATACCCGCCGATGGAATAGTTAAGGAGTACGCGAATAAAATCACCAAGGGTCTTAGCACAGATTACAGCAAAGTTAGGGCTATATACGATTGGGTAGTGGATAATACTTTTAGGGACCCCAAAGTTTTGGGGTGTGGCACTGGGGATGTAAAGGCTATGCTGGAAAGTGGATACTTTGGTGGAAAATGCACGGATATAAGTTCCCTATTTGTAGCCCTTTGCCGAGCTTCCGGGATTCCCGCAAGGGAAATCTTTGGCATTAGGGTTAAAGCATCATCCCTATCCAAGGGCATATCTGGTGTAGCGGGAGATGCAACAAAAGCACAACACTGTAGAGCTGAGTTTTGGTTAGGACAGTGGGTACCTGCAGACCCGGCAGATGTAAGGAAGTTTATACTTGAGGAAAAGATAGATAGTATAAAAGATGAGAGGGTAAAGTTCATTAGGGAATTTATGTTCGGTGGATGGGATTTACATTGGGTTGCCTTTAACTACGCAAGGGATTTTGAACCCGAACCTCCTTTGAGCAGTAGGGAGACTATAAACGAGTTAATGTATCCCATAGCGGAGGTTTCTGGGAAACTGGTAGATAAATATAAGCTGACCTTTGAACAATCCAAGTATAGAGTAGAGGTTGTATAAAAATTGAAAAGATGGAACTTTTAAAGCTTGTTAGGGCGTCCGGTTGAGCAGCTAAGGTAGGTCCGGGGGACCTAGAAAACCTCCTGGCGGGGCTAAACCTATACACGGATGGGCATACCCTTTTGGGTGTGGGAGATGACGCGGGGGCGTATGAATACAATGGGTCAGTGTTTTTGCATACGGTGGATTTTATAACCCCCGTAGTCAATGACCCATACCTTTGGGGTGCTATATCCGCCGCCAATTCCCTTAGCGACATATACGCCACCGGAGGGGTTCCTCTAACAGCCCTTGCGGTGCTTGGCTTTAACCACTGCCAGCTTTCTTCGGAGGTCTTAAAAGAGGTGCTTAGGGGTGCCACGGACAAACTAAGGGAGGCAAAGGCTATCCTTTTGGGCGGTCATACCATAGACGACCAAGAGCCCAAGTTTGGGTTGGCGGTCTTTGGAGTTTGCCCATCTGGAAGGATCTTAACACAGAGTGGAGCCAAACCCGGCGACCTTCTTTACATCACAAAACCCGTAGGCGTGGGCATACTAACCAAGGCTATAAAGGAAGGGAAGGTTGAAGAGAAAGATGTCCCGGATGCAATTCAAAACATGCTACTTTTGAACGATAAAGCGGGCGAGCTTGCCCTAAGGGTGAATGCCAATGCCTGCACAGACATAACCGGCTTTGGGCTTTTGGGTCATGCATACAATGTAGCCAAAAAATCGGGAGTAAAGCTGATAACAGACTTCTCAATGGTGCCCTTTTACGAGCAATCCGCTTACTTTGCGAAGATGGGCATATATCCCAAGGGTGCGGTGGATAACTTTAACTTTGTGAAGCCCTCCCTTAGTTTCTCCGGCTTGGAAAGGTGGGAGCTGATCCTTCTATCGGACCCTACCACCTCCGGCGGGCTTCTTTTTACGGTTCCCAAAGAAAGAGAAAGAGATGTGCTTGCTTTAGCTAAAGAATTAAAGGTTAGCCTGTGGCATATAGGCTGGGTTGAGGAGGGCGAAGGTTTGGAAGTTATTAAAACATAGCGGGAGAGCAAGGGAATCGAACCCTCCAGGGATTGCCAGAGCAACCCCTCACGGGATTTGAAGTCCCGGGGCGGCACCAGCCTACCACGCTCTCCCTATTTCCTTGGCAAACACTCTATTTGTTCTCTGATTATAAACTGCCTTATGGTATCAACCACTTCCTCAGCCCTTTTGAGCCTTTTTAGGCTTTCTGTATCTTCAGGTTCAATCTTAACAAGCCATGCGTTGTAAGGGTCGCTGATCAGGGGGCTTGGGTCCTTCTCAAGCTTGGAATTTTTATCCACGATTTTCCCACCTAAGGGAGAGGGGAAGGTGGATACCCTCTTGCCCGCCTCCACTACCGCTAAGTTTCCATCGTATTCCACCACCGTGCCCACCAGCTTGATCTTTACCGAATAAAGGGGATACACAAGGGCTGAAAGGATGGGTGTAAAGCCCACCGAGTAAATGTTCTTTCCCTCCTTTTTTATCCACTGAAAGATCATCCTGTCTTCGTTTATCCTGTAGAGCCTATCCCCTTTTAGCTTACAACCGAGCACGTCAATATCCTTTTCCACGTTAGCCCTCGCCAGAAAGGAAAAACTCAAGAACTTTAAAAGAAACCGCCTGTCTATCATAAACCCAAGAGGTTCTTTTCATACCTTTCAAAGCCCTGCTGTCTTGCCCAAAGGTCTAAACTTAATGTGGCAAGGTCGTCAATATGGGGAACCGCCAACCCATCAACCCTTAGGTCTATTACCTTTAGGTATGTGTTGCACTTTTTGCAAACATGCAGTTGAACATACCTGTTCCCTTCCTCGTAGATGTATTCAAAGTGATCGTCCTCCACATTTCCACACTTTGGACACTTGGTCCGGTAGTATAGCCAACCGGTGTTGCACAGCACACAACCCAGATACCTTCCACCTTCCACATCCTCCGTATCCATAATGTAGGAAACGGAGGGACGAAAACCACATACGGGGCACTTTTCCTTTAGCCAATTTTTAAGGTCTGCGTCTGTGCTTTCAGCCATTATGGAGAAAAAAGGGTTCAAAAAGGACAAAAATATGAACCTCTCCTCCTCCGGTGCCCACCTCTCCTTGAGAAACTCTGCTATTAGCTTTTCTATCTCTTCTTTACCCAAAGCCATCAAACTTTGTGCGGTTTCCCTAAGGGTTTCAGAACCGTAGCTTTTGCACAGTTCCAGTAGGGAATAAAATTCCTTTAAGTCTTTTCTCCAGTTGCTTTCTCCTTTGCTCTCAAGCTTGTTGTAAAGGTCTAACTGCCACCGGAGGACCTTTTCCATAAAGCTGAGAATTTCCTCCGCCTCCGGGTGCTTAGCCTTTAGGTGCTGTAGCCTGCTTATGCTGTATTCTCTCTCTTTTAACCTCACAATGCTCATTGTTCTATTACTCCGCAGGCGATCCTCGGTCCCGCATGTCCCGCCGGGTCTGTTTTGTAACCATCAGTTGAAAGGACCGCCAGGGCGGCGGTCAAAAGCTTTAAAGCCCTCATGGTTATCTCCTCCCAATAATTTGCTTAAACCACTTGGGATGATGGGAGGCTGCCCAAAGGGCGGACACCTTTCCGGTGATTATACCGCTCAGAGAACCGGGCACTCCAACGGTCCCCATATACACATGCACTATAAAGCCCGCACCCACTACTACGAAGGCAATTTCGTGCAACAATATAGTCCACCTAACCAGGGTTATTGAAAAGCTATTGGGAAACCACATAACCAATCCAGAAACCAAGAACACCGCACTTCCTATGAACACGATCCATCCAAAGAGCTTTTGCCCTGCGTTATATTTCCCCGCCTCTGGCAGTTTTTCCTCCTCTCCCTTTATGTAGTGTTTTACGCCCTTCAGCCACTTTATGTCGTCCGCATCCAAGATAAAATCCTTTGCCCATTTGAGGAACATCAAGAACACTCCCACCGAATAGACAATGCCCGCAATGGGATGTAGCCATGCGGAAAACTCCTTACCCCCCAGCACCGTCAAAAGCCAGCTAAACTTGGGAGAGTATATACCAAGACCCGAGAAAAACAGATACAGGAAAGATATTGCCACAAGCCAGTGTATAAACCTTTCAAAGGCTGAGAACCTTTGAACTTCCACATCCTCAAGGTTTTTTGTGTGTTCCATGGCTTACTCCTCCTTCTTTTCTTTCTTACCCACCTTTATGGGTCCAAAAAGTATCAGCTGTAGGAATGCACCCAACAGAGAAGCCCACAGGACTACGCTTCCCACCAGCTTTACGGGACCCTTCCACAGGCTAACAAGGGGAGATATGCTTGCCTCTTTGGGAAGCCCATACATCTCCGGCTTATCTCCATGGGGTAGAACATAGATGTATCCAGTTCCTCCCACGCCAGGTGGGTCGTATATGGTCGCCTTTTCAAAGCCCCTCTGATTTAGCTGTGCTACGATCTTTTCAGCCCTATCTAGCATCTCCTCCCTTGTGCCAAAGTGCAGACAGTTGGTAGGACAGGTCTTCACACAGGCAGGCTCAAGCCCCGCAGAGACCCTATCCACGCAGAAGTTGCACTTCCATGGCTTGTTGTTTGCGTCGTACCTTGGAATATAAAAGGGACAGCCCGAGAGGCAGAATTTACAGCCTATGCACTTGGAATGGTCAAAATCCACTATGCCATTTTGGTATTGAATAACCGCACCCGGCGAAGGGCAAGCCTTCAGGCAACCGGGGTTCCCACAGTGCATGCATTGGTATTTGGCTATAAACCAGGTTAGCCCCTTCTCCGTTTCCTCCTCCCTAAACTTCATCATCATAAATGTGCTGGGCATTAGGTCCGGATAGGATTGATATCCCACAGATGCCTGTTCCTCCGGTAAAAGTGGGGGCTTTAGGTCGTGCCACTGGGCACATGCTCCCTCACAACCCTTACATCCTATGCAGGAGGAAACATCTACCAATATGGCTAACCTATCCGCAGACTTTACCTCCGCGGGTGCCTTGGAGGCGGACACCCGCTTTAGCCCTGCTCCAACAGTTCCTCCAACGGTAGCTGTGCTCATCGCATTACCTCCTTTATGCTTTCACCTTTTCTATGTTGCATAGGAACCCCTTAAACTCGGGCGTCTGAGAATTGGGGTCCCACACATAGGGCGTTGCCAAGTTGGCAAGGGAACCCTTCACAAAGCCCCCAAATCCCCAGTGAATGGGCATGCCAACAGTATAGACCTTTTTACCGTTTACGGTCAGAGGTTTGATCCTCTTGGTGGGGAGGGCGTAGGCTTCCGCAGAACCCCTTGCGGTTACGATCCTAACCTTATCTCCCTCCTTTATGCCAAGCTCCTTAGCCAACTCCTCTGGTATTTCTACAAAGATCTTCTGGAATAGAACAGAAGTCCCATATACATGCTTTGTCCAGAAGTGGAAATGCTCAGTAAGCCTGTAGGTGGTGGCAGCGTAGGGGAACTTGTCGGGGGTTCCCAAAAGGTCCAGCTCAGACTTATAGACCTTAACTACCGGGTTGGTAGAGGTCTTAGGATGTAGCACATTTTGGACGGGTGATTCGTAGGGTTCGTAGTGTTCGGGGAAGGGTCCGTCCGCAAGGAAGAAGTTATAGAGCCTGCCTCTACCCTCCGGTAGCATTATGAAGGGACCATACTCCGGTGGCAGGTCGGGTTTTATGTCTGGCACATCGTGCCCAACCCACTTGCCTTCCTTTTCGTCCCACCAGAGCAGTTTCTTCTTAGAAGACCAAGGCTTACCCGTTGGGTCCGCAGATGCCCTGTTGTATAGGATCCTCCTGTTGGCAGGCCAAGAGAAGCCAAAGTTGGCATATATACCCAGCCCAGAGGGGTCGGATAGGTCTGTGTTCTTTGCCCTGTTTCCAGACTGAGGATACACTCCGCAGTACAGCCACATACCGCAGGCGGTGGTTCCGTCATCCTTCAACATGGCAAAGCTGGGCAATCTTTCGCCCTTCTTCACCACCACATTACCCTTATCGTCCGTCAAGTCCGCAAGGGCTACGCCGTTTATCTCCAGGGCAAGGACTTCATCCGCAGTGGGCTCGTATGGGTTCTTATAGGGCCAGCGCGCCTTCAGTATTGGGTCCGGGAACTTGCCACCCTCCTTTTGGTAGAGTTCTTTTAGCTTCATGTAGAGCCTTCCTGCTATCCAGTATTCAGACTTGGCATCCCCGGGTGGGTCCGCCGCCTTGTATTGCCAAGATATACGCCTTCCGCTGTTGGTCTTTGTTCCCTCCTTCTCCGCAAAGAGGGCGGAGGGCAAGAGCAGAACTTCCGTCTTTACCGCCTCTGGGTTTTTGGCATGCTTCCAGAAGGACACCATCTCTGTTTCAAAGAGTTCCACCACCACCATCCATTTGAGCTTGGATAGAGCTTCCACGGTCTTATTCACATTGGGCGTGTTAGCCAAAATATTCACACCCAAAGAGACCAAACCCTCCATCTTACCCCTATACATCCTGTCAATGGCTTCATCCCAAGAGATGACCTTATCCTGCTTTGGCAGGAAGTGATAGGCAAAGTCGTTCTCGGGAGTGGCCACATCTCCGTAGTATGCTTTTAGCAGGGAGACAATGAACTTTGAGTAGTTGGACAAGTAGTTCATAGAGCCTTCGTCCCAAGGCTTGGGTGTGTTCGCCTCAATGTAATCCTTTATTGTTTGCTGTTCGGGTTTGGGTGGTCTGAGGTAGCCATGTAGGGACCTACCCTCACCCGCCAAGTCCGTCACACCCTGCACATTAGAATGTCCTCTGAGTGCGTTTATTCCTCCTCCGAGCACACCAATATTGCCCAAAAGCAGTTGAAGGATCGCCATAGAACCTATCACC